>Ga0247727_10001949_pt1 | contig 47839 bp, 39 predicted proteins | sample WisWelCaveWW1625_FD_202498 | JGI IMG/M metagenome (GOLD analysis project Ga0247727, IMG submission 202498) | Biofilm microbial communities from Wishing Well Cave, Virginia, United States - WW16-25 | ecosystem: Environmental > Aquatic > Deep subsurface > Groundwater > Cave microbial mat | place...
GAAGCAACCGGTGAGAGTACAGAACCATGTCCCGCTGGCAATAGGGCTGGAGCATTATTCCGGTTTTGCTCGCACGCACCTTTCCGGTTTTGCTCGCACGCACCTTTCCGGTTTTGCTCGCACCGCGACAGGAGAAAATATTGGCCCGAGGTCAGTCCACCGAGCCATGTCTTCCCCGCCTTGTCCCCGGCAGCTTGAACCACCGAGTCACCATCCGAGAGCCGAGACTGGCATGACCTTGGGCTGCCGTTGTTCTCAAGAATGCCGATACCCCCCGACCAAGTGAGCCCGGAGCAGGGCGAGTCAGCCGGCGTGCCCGCACCCTGCACGTGAGATTCAACTTGCAGGCAGAGATTTTTGTCCGTTTTTCCACCCCAGCGGGTCTTTACTAGCGTAATGACATGACAGAGAGCCAACAACTGCTCGGCGATTACGTCCAGAACGGTTCGGAAGCCGCTTTCCGCGAACTGGTGTCACGATACGTCGGCCTGGTTTATTCCGCCGCCATCCGGTTGGTGGATGGCGACGCGCATTTGGCGGAGGACGTCGCGCAAACGGTGTTCGTGGACCTGGCCAGAATGGCGTGCGGGCTTTCCAGCGAGGTGCTGCTCGGCGGCTGGTTGCACCGGCACACCTGTTTTGTGGCGAGCAAGACCATGCGCGCGGAACGCCGCCGTCAGGCTCGTGAAAGGCAGGCCGTTGAAATGAATGACCCCGAAGACCACTCCGCGGCAAATCTGGCGTTGATCGCGCCGGCACTCGATGAGGCCATCAACCAACTTACCGCAGACGATCGCGCGGCGATTCTGCTGCGCTTTTTCGAGCAGCACGATTTCCGGGCGGTGGGGGCAGCGATGGGCCAGAGCGAAGAAGCGGTGCGCAAACGCGTGGACCGCGCCTTGGACAAGCTGCAGGCAATGTTGCTGCGGCGCGGTGTCGCGTTGTCCGCGGCGGCGCTGGCGACGACGCTGGCGGCGCAGGCCGTGGCCGCTGCGCCGGCGGGATTGGCGCTCAGTATTACCACTGCCGCGATGGCCGGAGCGGCAACTGGCGCCGGAACGGCCCTGACCCTCATAAAAATCATGAGCATGACCAAAATGAAAATCGGCATCATCGGCGCCATCGTCGTGGCGGGTGTGGCAGTTCCGCTGGTGATTCATCAACGAGCACAAAACCAGTTGCGGGCGGCGAACGAGGCATTGCAACAGGAGGCCGAGCAAAGCAAACGGCTGGCCGCAGAAAACGAGCGGCTCTCCAAGGAGGTGGCGCGGGCGAGTGCCACGCCAGCGAGGGCCGAAGATCCGAAGCCAGAGGTGCTGAAATTACGCGGCGAGGTTGGCCGGCTGCGCCAGAGCGCCAGTGAGGCGGCAGCGGCCAAAGCGAATGCGCCGAGCGCACTTGGGGGCATCACCTCGAGTCCCGAGATGTATAAGGCCATTCGCGAGCAGCAGAAACTCGGGATGACCATGATCTACCGGGGCCTGACCAACCGCATGGCGCTCGACTCGGAGCAGGTCGGCAAACTCAACGATCTGCTGGCCGACAGCGTCATGGAGAACATTGATCGCATCACTGAAGTCCTGCGTGAAGGCAAAGGACCGGAACAAATGGAACCGGTATTTGCAGCACAGGAAGCCGCGCTGTTGGACAAGGTGCGGACGCTGTTGGGTCAGGAAGGTCTGGCTGAGTATCAGGATTACACCCGGAATCTGATGAGCCAAATCACCGCCGAGCAATTCAAGGCCAGACTCAGCGGCGACAGCGCGGCGAAGGAGGCGAAGGCGAAACAACTGTACCAGTTGTTGCAGGCGGAGGCGCAACAAGGCCTGGCGAACGCGGGTTTGCCATCCGACTTCCAATTGGTGCCGAGTCTCAATTTTCGCAACTTCGCTTCGGAGGCGCATGTGGAGCAGAGCCTCAAGCTCCTGGAGGGGATTTACGAGCGGGTTGCCGCCAAGTCGGGCGCTTTTCTCAGCGCGGAGGAACTCGGCAAGTTTGGCGAATTTCGCGCAAGCGCCATCAACAACAACCGCATGGCGCTGATCATGAACCGCAAGATGATGATGCCTGGCTCCAATTGATGCGAAGGGATTGCGACATCGCGTCGGCTCCGCCGCCCAACCAGCTTGCGGACATCCTTCCCCGGAGAAGTTACTTGGAGCCGGGCCGGTTGATCCAACTGCGTTGCGCCGGTCCATCCAGCGTGACATGAGGATCTGGGGTGAGTGCAACGACTCCATGAAGTCCAGGCGGTGATCGGGTGACAGTCGGGCAGGTTGCTGATCCGGCGGGCGAGATCTGGCAAGAGCACACGAGCGATTACCTCCCGCCATTCTGATCTTTAATTCACGCCGGCTCGGACGCTGGCGATTGAAGCCATTCCTTGCTTTTCGGTCGAATTCCGGCGTTCCCGTCGTGTTGAAAAAGCTTTCGTCTTGGACCGTATTTGTCCGACCCCGGCCCTTACGATGCGGCCAAAAACGAAAGGATCCATATGACGAACGAACAGTTGGAACTGGGTTTGAATGGCGCGAAGCCGCTCTGCAAGCCGGGTCAGAGGCAGGGCCGCATGGCGCGCGCGGCATGGTGGTTTGGGCAGATGCGTCAGGTGGTGGACCGGGCGCTGGATTGGCAATCCGTGCCGTCCGGGCGGCCCGAACAGACCTGGCTCGTCCGCTCGCGGTCACAAGGGCGCGCGTGATGGTTTTGGACAGACTTCCTTGCCTCCGGCGCTTGGAAACAAAAAGGGCGCAGCCACCCGGCCGCGCCCCGAGGAGGGACGACAAATTCAGTAGCCCCCGATGGGCCTGCCGCCCGTGAGGATCGTCTCCGGTCGTGGGAAAGAATCGAAAATCGAGCCGCCGGCGGGAGTGACAGGATTGGTACTGGAAATCTTCATCAGAAAACCGGCACCGGAAGCAAAAGCGCTGGCGGGAACCTCACTGGACTTGGCGAGTTGGGATCCCGCCGAGGACTGTTCCCACGGGAGTGAATGTGTGTCGTTGTTTTCCAGGGAAACAAACCCCGCGATCAATCCAGCGCCCAAGATCGCCGCACACGCACCCACGAGGGCCGGTTTGGCTTCAAACAACGCCAGAAGCCGTCGCAACCACGGCGCACCCCAGAGCAGTCCGTCCATGGCCTCATGGGAGTCGGCAGCCGCGCCGGCTTGAATTCGGGCAATGACCTGGCCGGGCAAACGGTTGAAATACCCGGGCGGAGGCTGCTCGTGGCGTTTGAGCTTCAGCAACCGCCGCAAGGCGTCGAAGTTTTCATGGTCCGCGTTCATACTCATTTCATGTATTCTGACAGGTACGCCTGCAACTGCTGCCGGGCGTAAAAGAGCCGCGACCGAACCGTGCCGATGTTGCAATCCATGATTTGTGCGATTTCGTCATGGGGTAGTCCCTGCACGTCGTGCAGCGTGACCACCAATCTGTGGGGTTCTGACAACTTCTGCATGGCCTCGTTCAATTTTTCCTGAAGTTCGGCCAAACTGGCTTCGCGGCGAGGGGTTTTGTCTGAAACCAGCGAAACGAAGTCCGGATCGTGTTCCGCATTGAAATCCAGGTCGTTCAGACTCATGTGAGTCCGGTTCTTCCTTTGCTTGAGGAAGTTGATGGTCTTGTTGACCGCAATCCGGTAAACCCAGGTGTAAAAACTCGACCCACCCTTGAACGTTTTCAGCGCCTGGAAACCCTTTACAAACGTCTCCTGAGCCAGATCGTTGGCGTCCTCGTGATTGGACGTCATGTGGTAAATCGTCGCATAAATGCGCTCCTGGTAGCGGCGGACGAGTTGGTCGTAGGCTCCCAAGTCGCCTTTTCGCGCCGATGCCACCAAGGTCTTTTCGTCCGGCGCATCCTGAGACGCAGCCGCCGGGCGTGCGGGGTGGGCCGCCGGTTCGGGAGCTTGGGCCGTGGCGGGGTTGCGCATAGCCGGATCGTGGTTCAGGCACAAACACCCAACGTCTCCATTTGTTGCGCCAGATACTCCGTCAGCCCTTGTAATCCGGTTCGTCCATCGGAGTGCGGCAATGTGCTTAACGCATCCCGCGCCCGGTCCAGGTGACTGGCAATGATTTCAAGCGACGGGGTCAAAGTCTCATACCGAAGCAGCAATTCAGTAACCTTGGGCAGGTGGTCGGTCTGCCAATCCTGGACGAGATCCTCGAGCCGCCGCCGGTCAATGTGCGTGGACCGCTCCCAGGCCAGAAGCAACGGAAGGGTCAACTTCCCCTTGGCCAGATCTGTCCCCAGCGACTTGCGCGCAGCGGCTTCCGACCCGAACAGGTCAACACAATCGTCGTAGATCTGATACGCCGTGCCGAAGGAAAGCCCGAACCGCCGGAGCGCCGTGCGTTGCGCGATGGTCGCGCCGCTGAGGCACGCCGCCAGATCGCTCGACAAGGCGAACAGCTCGGCGGTTTTCATTTCGAGCACGCGAAAATACTCCGCGCGGGAGCGCTTGAAATCGCGGCGATGTTGAGTTTGGAGGATTTCTCCGGCGCAGACCGTGTTCGTGGCCATCGCCACGGCGCGGCAGATTTCTGGCGTCGGAAAACTGGCCGCGAGCTTCAGCGCCTGGGCGAAAAGGCAATCCCCGAACAGCACGGCGATTTCATTTCCCCAATTGGCGGCCAGCGTGAGCCGTCCGCGCCGGATTTCAGCCTCGTCCATCACGTCGTCGTGAACCAGCGTGGCCAGATGCACCATTTCAATGATCACCGCCACGGTGACGTGAGAATCTTCCGTGGACCCGAGCGAGTTGGCGGAAAGCGCCACCAAGGTGGGGCGGAGGTGCTTGCCGTTGCCGTTGAGGGCGTACTCCGCGTAGGGGGCGATGTCGGGATCGAACTCGTTTACCTGGCTGGTCAGGCGGCGGGCCACGGCTTCGAGAAAAGGTTCGACCGGTTCCACGATGTGTCTCCAGGAACAAGGCGTCGTTGGGCGCAGCGGTTCAGCAGCCTCCGCTGCGGCCGGTTTGGATTCAGCAGCCAGCACGCAACAGGAATTTAGTGGCGCTGGAAACGCGAGTCAAACTGTTTGCCGGGCCAGCGGGCCTCGTCCGCACCGAAAATCCGCGTTCCGCCGCGGTCAAGTTTCGGTATGTTCAGCGCGTGGATGCGCTCGCTTCACATGGCGGCAGCCTTGCCGCGCTCAACCAGGTCTCCGTACCGGACCTGTGGCAGCAGCAGGCCGTTTCCGCGTTGCGCGAAGGGCGCGACGTGGTCGTGCAGGCGCCCACGGGCGCCGGTAAGACGCTCATCTTCGAGTTGTGGTCGAATGCAGGCAAACCGCGGGGCCAGGCGATTTACACTGTCCCCACCCGGGCATTGGCCAATGACAAACTCGCGGAGTGGCGGGCGCGGGGTTGGGAGGTCGGCATTGCGACCGGCGACCTCACCGAGAACCTGAACGCCCCGGTGGTGGTGGCCACGTTGGAAACGCAGAAACACCGTCTCATCAATGGAGACGGCCCCGCGCTGCTCGTGGTGGACGAGTACCAGATGCTCGCCGACCAGGATCGCGGGTTGAACTACGAATTCTCGCTGGCGCTCGCGCCTGCCGGCACACAACTGCTCTTGTTCAGCGGCAGCGTTTCCAACCCGCAGGACGTGGTGAAATGGCTCGGACGCCTCGGACGCAAGGCCACGTTGATCCGCCACGATCAGCGCCCGGTGCCGCTCGAAGAAGTCCATGCCAACAATCTGAACTACAACGTGCCGTCGGAGATTCGCGGTTACTGGCCGCGACTTGTTGCCAAGGCGTTGGCCGAGGACCTTGGACCGATTCTGATCTTTGCGCCGCGCCGCCAGGCCGCCGAGGCGATGGCCGCCGATCTCGCGCGCAATCTGCCCACGCCCAATCCGCTGCCACTCAGCACGGAGCAGAAACAACTGGTCGGCGAACACCTCGCCAAACTGCTGAAGAGCCGAATCACTTACCATCACAGCGGATTGAGTTACGCCGCGCGGGCAGGGGTGGTCGAACCGCTCGCAAAGGCAGGCCAATTGCGGGTGGTCGTTGCCACGATGGGTTTGGCCGCCGGTATCAACTTTTCCCTCCGCAGTGTTGCATTGGCAGGGGAGTCGTATCGCCGTGACGAAGCCGAACAAATGCTCCGGTCGGATGAGATCCTCCAGATGTTTGGTCGCGCAGGCCGCCGGGGATTGGATGAAACCGGTTATGTGCTGATCACCGCGAACGAACTGCGCCTGTTGGATGCGCGCGCGTGTCACCTCTCGCGAAGTGGCGCCGTGGATTGGGCAGCCTTGCTCGGCTTGATGACCGTTGCCGCCGGACAGAACCGAGATCCGTTCACCGAAGCCGTCCGGGCGCAGGAACGTCTGTTCACCACTAAACCTATCTTTCTCGGAGTGGAGGCCTCGCTGACGCACCCGGACGTGCCCTGTGGGCTGAAGACCGACGCCGAGCGTGGCCGACATGTCCGCAAGCGAGTCCGCGAAATCCTCAACAGCCTCGGCGAGTGGGAGGCTTATCCTGCACTGGTTGAGAAACCACTGCGGGAGATCTTTGCCAGCGACGGCGTGTTGCGTGGTGGGTGTTCCGTCAGCCACCAGCCAGTCGAATGCAAACCGGATGACGGAACAGGCAGCACGCATCACCCTGCGCGATTCATTCCGGTGCTCTCGATTCCATCTGCCCTCGAAAAAGTCGGCACGGGCACACTGGCCGTCCTGTCCGAGAGCGAGGAGGGCAAGACCTATGGCCGGGCGATTACCGTGGCCGACCGGTTGAGCGACGACCGTGTCATCATCGCGAAATGGGTTCGCCGGCTGACGAACTGGGGTGGCCGCCAGGCACCGATGGCTTTGTGGAAGGACAAAATTGCGCCTCTGATCGAGCAAAGGCTCGCGCAACAGCGGACCCCTGTGGTGCGCTTCGTGAACCAGGCTCACCGGATCCAGGCGCTGGTCAGCCTTGCCGAGCTCATCATACGTGTCCCGGTGGATAGGCACGGCGTCGCCCTTTGGCGGCCAGTGGAACGGGAGGTCCTGCCTTACGATTGCGCACGGTGTTCACTGGTCGAGACCTGCAAAAAACTCTCCACGGCCACGGGCACGGCTCTCACCTGGCGGCGGCTTGGCCTGGTGGACGAACGGGGCGTGCCGACGTTGCGGGGGCGGGTGGTGAGTTACTTCTCGCAGGGAGACGGCCTGGCCATCGCCGCGGCGCTCGAAGATGCAACGTATCCGTTGGACGAGTTGATTTACGACCTGGCAAACCTGGATGCGGGCTTTCGGTTTTGCGGCGAGGACAATCGCTGGGGCGGTCGGCTGGCGGCCGTGTGCCACGAGCGGTTCGGTCTCCAGAGCATCACCGGTTACCTGGAGAACGGCGTGCCGCCGAAATACGGAGCCGGCGCGGAATCGGTCGTGGCGTCGGTCCACAAGAACCCGTTGAACAAGCACGGCTGGGTGAACGACCTGGTCGGGGCAGGGGACATTGATCGCGTGATCATCGAATGGCGCAGCCTCCTCCGCCAGATCGCGCACGCACCGGAGTTGGAATGGGCGCGCTGGCGCGCCTTGCAGGCAATGGCAAAAACCATCCTGAACGAAACTGAATCACCGACGCTCACCGATCTGCCGCCGCTGGAATTCCATCAGACGCGGCGCGTCGAGCACCGCTTGGTTCTGCGTCGCCACTAAGCTGGAAATCTGGCCGCACCAATCACCAACGAACTTGATCAGTTGATCTTGAGAGCTCGAATGGCCTCGTCAATAGGAACAAAGAATCCCAGCGAGTCTGCATCGATTCGTTTCTGAACGGCGATCCCGATGACGTTGCCGTGTTTGTCAACCAGCGGGCCGCCACTGTTGCCGGGGTTAATCGCGGTGTCGCTTTGGATATAGTTCACACCATCAATGGTTCTGTAACCGCTGACAATTCCCTTCGTAACAGTTTGGTTGAAACTCTCTTTCATCGGGGTGCCAATCGCGTAAACGTCTTCGCCGGTTTTGGGAAGCGATCTCTGCACCGGCAGGCTTCTCAGCCCCTGCTCTCCGCATTTGATCAGTGCCACATCACGTTCACGGTGAATGCTCACAACCTCTCCGTTTGCTTCCAAGCCCGTCGAAAACCGGATCCTCATGTAACGCGCCTCTCCAACGACATGCTGATTCGAAAGAATGTAGCCGTCGTCAGAAACCACGAAGCCACTTCCCAGGCCATCGCCGACGAAGAGTGTAACCACAGAGGTCTTGATGTCCGTGAGGTTTTCTGCTGCGGCTCCGCCGGTCAACGGCGTCTTGAATTGCAAGCTCACGCTTCGGCCTTCCATCTTGGATTCGGCACTCGAAACGACGAGATCGTGAAACTGTTGCTGCGCCAGCAGGTTTTTGACAGCTGCGGAGAAGGCCTCTGCGAGCGCCTCATCCGCGCCATTGTTGGTGGATTTGGTCTGCTTGACCGAACCTTCTGTCGTCAGGTTGAGCACGACTCGCCGATTCAATCTGGAAAAGACCTGCCAGTCCACTTTCAGGTAGGCGTCGCCACGGGACTGCCGAAAATTCCCCAGCCCTGCATTCGGGAAGTGCAGATTGAACTTCATTTCTGTGATCAAACCGGCGACCAGCAGTTCCGCTTTCCATTCTGACGCGTCGTCGAACAGTGCATCCGGGTTGCCCACGACTTCGTAGTTCGCGGCTTCAAGTTCCTCACGAAAGCGTTGGGTGAAATCATCATCCGTGATGTTCATGTACCCGCCTTTGCGCCAGTACAGTTTAGTCTGGGGAACGTCGAACCAACCGACGTACAGCGTGCCGATCTCATCCCCGCGTTTGATCTTCACGATTATCTTCCGAAACATGATCGGCTTCTTTTTCGAAGCCTCGTGAACGGTGATCGGATTATTGGTCGAGACTTGCGTGATTTTCGTCCCAGAAATACAACCCGTGATCACGGTCGCGAGCAAGAGACAGCAGCAAAGGCGAAGAATTCTTGTGGCGCTCATACAATATCATCCTCGATTGCCCCGAGCTTAATCACGGGTGAAGAATCGTGTCAAACACAAAGCCAGCTCTACAAACTCCTTCTTCTCGCCGGCACAAAAACGGCGGGCCGTCGCCAGCCCGCCCTTGGGATCAGCGCGTGAATTTTACTGCACAGCGGCTGGCTCGGTTTTGCCGTCCATGTCCTTGTCGCGTTCGGCCATCGCGGCCTTGCGCGAGAGGCGCACGCGGCCCTTCTCGTCCACGCCGAGGCACTTGACCCAGATTTCGTCGCCGAGTTTCACGATGTCCTCCGTCTGTTTGACGCGGAAATTGGCCAGTTCGCTGATGTGGACGAGGCCGTCCTTGCCGGGGAGGAATTCGACGAACGCCCCGAATTCCTTGATCGTGACGACCTTGCCGCGATAAATCTTCCCGATCTCCGCTTCGGCGGTCATGCCGGTGATGGCGTCCACGGCGATCTTCATTCCCTCCGCCGAGACGGAGAAGATGTTCACTGTGCCGTCGTCCTCGATATCAATTTCGCAGCCGGATTCCTCGACAAGGCGCTTGATGTTCTTACCGCCGGGGCCGATGAGCGCGCCAATCTTCTCCGGGTTGATCTTCACGACTTGAATGCGCGGCGCGTATTTGCTGAGTTCCTTACGCGGCTCGGCGATGGTTTTCGCCATTTCCGCGAGAATGTGCAAGCGGGCGACGCGGGCCTTTTCCACCGTTTCCGCCATGAGTGAGTGCGGAATGCCCTTGAGCTTGAGGTCCAGTTGAAAACCGGTGATGCCTTTCTCCGTGCCGGCGATTTTGCAATCCATGTCGCAGAACGCGTCCTCCCAGCCAATGATGTCGGTAAGGAGCTGGTAGCGGGAGATTTTTTTGCTTGAATCGTACTCCGTGCAAATGCCAACGCTGATGCCCGCGACAGGCCGGATCATCGGAACTCCCGCGTCCATCAACGCGAGTGTGCCGCCACAAACGCTGGCCATCGAGGTCGAGCCGTTCGACTCCATGATTTCGCTGGTGATGCGGATGGCGTAGGGATACGTGGCGAGCGGCAGCATCGGCTCGAGGCTGCGTTCGGCGAGCGCACCGTGGCCGATTTCTCGCCGGCCCGGGCCGCTGATGCGCCCGGTCTCGCCGACGGAGAAATTCGGGAAGTTGTAGTGGAGCAGGAATTTCTTTTCGTTCTCGCCGCCGGTGTAGGAATCGAATTCCTGAACGTCGTCGCCAGTGCCGAGCGTGGTGAGCGTGACGGCCTGCGTCTCACCGCGGCAGAACAGCGCCGAGCCGTGCGCACGCGGCAGGATGCCGACTTCGCTGGAAATCGGACGCACGGCGTCGAAGGTGCGGCCATCGAGCCGTTTCCCCTGGTCCAAGATCAGGCCGCGAACCGCTTCCTTCTGAATGTAGTAGAACGCGTCCTTGATCACGAAGTCGGTGACTTTCTCCGCGCCGAATTTTTCGACGAGCTTGGCGCCGACTTCATCCTGAATGGCCTTGCAGGCGGCTTCGCGGGCGAGTTTGCCGGGTGTGAGCAGCGCGGGAACGAAACGGTCGCCAGCGAGGTTCTTGGCTTCCTTGAGGATTTCATCCGGCACAACGGTCAAAGTGATTTCGCGCTTGCCCTTGCCGGCTTTCGCGGCGAGATCCGTCTGAGCGGCGATCAGGGGCAGGCAGCATTCCTGGCCGAATTTCAGCGCAGCGTTGAAATCGGCGTCGCTGATCTCCTTGGCGGAGCCTTCATACATCACAATCTCGCTGGCGTTGCCGACATAAACCAGATCAAGGTCGCTCTCGGCCAATTGCGCATGGGTGGGGTTGGCGATGAACTGTCCGCCGAGGCGTCCGACGCGCACGGCGCCGAGCGGTCCGTCCCACGGAATATCGCTGACCATCAAGGCCGCGCTCGCCCCGATGATGCTGAGGATATCGGGGTCGTTTTCGCCATCGGCACTGAGGACGACGGTTTGGACCTGGACCTCGTTGTACCAACCCTTTGGAAAGAGTGGCCGGATGGGCCGGTCGGTCAGCCGGCAGGTGAGAATTTCCTTTTCGGTTGGCCGCCCCTCGCGTTTGAAATAGCCGCCCGGGAACCTTCCGGCGGCGGCGGCCTTCTCGCGATAGTCCACGGTCAACGGAAAGAAATCCTGGCCCTCCTTGGCCTTGGTGGCGGCGACGGCAGCGACGATCACGATGGTTTCGCCGAGATGTACGGTGACGGCGCCGTCGGCCTGTTTGGCGAGTTTGCCGGTTTCAATGGTAATCTGACTGTTGCCCACTTGGGCGGTAACTTTATGTGACATGGGGTGCTTTTCTTTCCGGGTTCCGGGGAACTTCAGTAAAACCCGAAAGCTTTCGGGTCTGAATGAAATCACCCGGGGACGGCGGAGTTTTCATACGCGATGGGTTGAGTGAAACCCGGACCAGTCGCGTTACCGGCCCAAGTTGTGAAATCAGGATGCTGTGCCTCCAGCGCATCGGCCCGACTGGAAGTGTCAGTGGCGGAGCTTGAGTTTCTTGGTGATCGCCTGATAGCGGCTGATGTCGGTGTCGTGCAGATAATCCAGCAGTCGCCGGCGTTGGCCCACCATCATCAGCAACCCGCGGCGCGATCCGTGATCCTTCAGGTTGCCTTGGAGATGCTCGGTCAGGTGATTGATGCGCTGCGTGAGGAGGGCGATCTGGACATCGGCCGACCCGGTGTCCCTCTCGTGCAGCTTGAATTGTTCAATGGTTTTCGCTTTGACTTCCATTTTGACTTCCATAAATGCCGCTTGGTTCTCGTTGAATAAGACGGGGCATCGTAGGGATGTGCAGAAGGGGTGTAAAGCTGTTTCCTTGACGAATTTGGGCGCGCGATTCGCGCTCTTGACCGCGGCTCAACTCGCGCCAGAGGCAGACACGATGCGGCTGCTGCCGCTAGGAGGGAACAGGAAGACGCGTCGCTCATTCTGCAATGGTTGCAACAGTTCCCCAGCGCCTAAAACAATCGCCTCTGCATCACGAAACTTCTTCACAACGGAGATTCCGGCCTGGCGATTGCGGTGAATAATTTTTCTGCGCGCGAGGGCGCAGGCTTGAAAACATTGGCCGGACTGACTTGTTCACAGTTTGTTCGCATCCGCGCCGAGGTCAATAAGCTGTGGACAACAATTCGTTGTCAGAATGGCAACCCGGTATAGGATGTCCGCAGTTCATTGAAAGAACTGAGACGACCAGCGGCGGTCAACAGATTGAAGCTGGACGTTTCAAGGATAATCCCAGGCGACTGGGGAAAGGCCGAGTCAGGCTGGTTGGCTTGGCCCCTCTAAAGCCGGATCGTGAGGTCCGGGGGAGGAGGCAGGATTCACCAGTTCCTCTGGCGGCGTTCGCGCGTCGTCAGTTACGCGAAGAAGGAACTTGGCGGTAAGGAGCGATGAGAAACCGCTCCGAGCCGGGTCAAGTAGCCCAGGCGGGTTTCGAGCTTGGGCGGATCGCAGTTACCCAGAGGGTATCCGGTTGCTACTGTGCATCAGCACGGATCGGACGACTCTGGCGGATTCAATCCCGATTGAAACCGCCCAATGAAAGCCATCGAAAGGTGGACAAAAGGAGCGGCCGAACCGGGAAGACCACGCGGACTCGGCAGGTCGCGTGAAAAACTTCCGGGCGCCGGCGATGTTACAAACGACACCGCTGGCCTGTGAGCGAAAGGCAACCTGAGAGATAAGAGGCGAGACCCGTGGCGCTGGCCAACGCACTGTCAAAAGCGGTGGCCGACCAGCGTCCAGTGGTCAAGACGCGGAGTTGAAATCGCAGACGTGTCTTGACCTGGTTCGCGAGCCGGTGGCGCAACCACCAGCCCAAGCGAGCTGAAAAGCCTCACTCGAAATTCAGCGCCGCGAGGCGTTGGACGGCCCTGCTACGAGGCCGCAGACTCCGCTTGCCGTGGAGAATAGCGTCGGGAAGCCGGCAGCCCCGCCTTGGCGGGAGCGCCAAATGTCGGCATGGGAAAGAGAGCGTGGCGCACTCCCATCCCCGATTTGTCCCCGCTTGGCCGCAAGGCTGGGTGGGGACTTTTTGTTTGGTGGGCACATCCAGCATGGAACATCCAACGCCCAACATCCAGGCGGCGACCGTCCGCGCATAAGCATTGGAGGTTCGATGTTGTTGAATGTTGGTTGTTTCTATTCGACGCAGAAAAGTGCTTGCCCTGAGTTTTTCATCCGCCAGAATCCGCCCCGAAAACGAAAGCAAAACTTCCTATGGGTCGCATTTACAACAGCATCGTCGAAACCGTCGGGCGCACGCCGCTTGTGAAATTGAATCGTGTCACCGAGGGTGCGCAAGCCAGCGTCCTGTTGAAGTGCGAATTCCAAAACCCGCTCGGCAGCGTCAAGGATCGGATCGGCAAGTCCATGATCGAGGACGCCGAGCGCCGCGGCGTGCTCAAGAAAGACACGGTGATCATCGAGCCAACCAGCGGCAACACCGGCATCGCGCTCGCGTTCGTCGCGGCCGCCAAAGGGTATCAACTCATTCTCACCATGCCGGAAACCATGTCGCTTGAGCGCCGGACATTGCTGGCCATGCTGGGCGCCAAACTCGTGCTCACTCCGGGAACGGAGGGAATGAAGGGCGCGATTGCCAAGGCCGAGCAACTGGCCCGCGAGACGCCCAATGCCTGGATTCCGCAACAGTTCGAAAACCCGGCCAATCCGGAAGTCCATCGCGACACCACGGCGGAGGAACTTTGGGACGATACCGCGGGCCAGATAGACATCCTCGTTGCGGCGGTCGGCACCGGCGGCACGATTACGGGTTGTTACGAAGTCATCAGACCGCGCAAGCCGTCATTTCAGGCCATTGCCGTCGAGCCGAAGGATTCGCCGGTCATTTCGCAGACGCTGGCCGGCCAGCCGATCAAACCCGGCCCGCACAAGATTCAAGGCACTGGCGCGGGGTTCGTCCCGAAAAACCTGCATCTCAACGACGGCCAGGGAAATCCCCAGATCACCGAATGCCTCCAGGTCGCGAACGACGACGCGTTCACCATGGCCCGGCGCATTGCGAAGGAGGAGGGGATGTTGGTGGGTATTTCGACCGGCGCGAACGTCGTTGCGGCGCTGGAAGTGGCGCGCCGGCCCGAAAACAAGGGCAAGATGATTGTGACCGTGGCATGTTCGACCGGCGAACGCTATCTGAGCACGGCACTGGCAGCCGAGGCGCGGGCCTCGGTCGGCGGCTGACCCCGGCCAGGTTTCGCCCGAAGAATTCTGCAAATTGTTGTTGCGCCGTGCCGCGAGACTTCGTATGTAGTCCGCGTATCGAAGGTTTGATTGCTGCCAGCAGCCAGGACGTTTTGAAGGACTGACTGACGCAGCAGCTTCCCAAAATTCACAATTCAAACCGGTTTCGGGGCACATTCTCGACCTTCGAGCGCACAGGACACAGCTTATGAGCGGCACAAACAGCAACAGCAACGACCACGGCGCTGGATACCTCGAAATCTCTGAAAAGGGATTCGGATTCCTCCGCACCGACGCCAACCATTTCCACCCCAAACCCACGGACATCTTCGTCACGCCCGACACCATCAAGCGCAGTTTCCTGCGCGAAGGCAGCCACGTCGTCGGCCCGACCCAACCGCCCCATCGCGGCACCAGTCCTCAGCTTCGCTCCGTGGAGAAGGTCAACGGCATGACCTTCGAGGAATACACCAAGGCGGTTCGTTTCGAGAACCTCACCACCATTGACCCGATCGAGAAATTCAGACTCGAAACCAGCCCGGACCTGATTGAGACCCGCGTCATAGACATGGTGACGCCCATCGGCAAAGGCACGCGCGGCCTGATCGTCTCGCCCCCGCGCAGTGGCAAGACCACCATCCTCAAGCAGATAGCGAACGCCATCACCGCCAACCATCCCGAGGTTCACGTGCTCGTGCTGCTGATTGACGAGCGCCCCGAGGAAGTCACCGACTTCCAGCGTTCCGTCAAAGCCGAGGTGGTCGCCTCCTCCAACGATCAGGACCTGGAAACCCACGTTCGCCTCTCGCGGTTCATGATCGAGCGTTGCCGGCGCATGGTCGAAAGCAACAAGGACGTGTTCGTGCTGATGGACTCCCTGACGCGCATCGCGCGCGCCTACAACAGCGTGCATGGCGGGAGCGGTCGGACCATGACCGGCGGCGTGGACGCCCGCGCCCTCGAAATCCCGCGCAAGATGTTCGCCTCCGCCCGCAAGATCGAGAACGGCGGCTCGCTCACGATCCTGGCCACGGCGCTCATAGACACCGGCTCGCGCATGGATGAACTGATCTTCCAGGAGTTCAAAGGCACCGGTAACATGGAGTTGATCCTCGAGCGTAAACTTTCAGACCGGCGGTTGTTCCCCGCCATTGACATCCCCAAGAGCGGCACGCGCAAGGAGGAAAAGCTTTTCCCGGCAAAGCAGATTGAGGCCGTCCGCAAACTCCGCCGCATGATGGTGGACCTCAACCCCGTCGAAGCCATGGAAACACTTGTCGCCGCGCTCAAGAAGCACAAGACCAACGACGAGTTGCTCACCAAGCTCGAAAAAGGGAGTTAGGCGCCGAGAGGCAACGGAATGCCTCATGTTTGGGTTTTTCAAACGACGCAGGCGCGCCAGACTCCGAACCTCCGCGTTTCCGGTCACTTGGCGCGCCATCCTATTGGAAAAGTTTCCCCTTTTTGCGAACCTCACTGAAGCTGATCGGCAGGAGTTGCAGGGTCACATTCTGGTTTTTCTGGACGAAAAACGATTCGAAGGCTGCGGGGGATTTGAAATCACTGACGAGGTCCGGGTGCTGATAGCAGCGCAAGCGTGCCTTCTGCTTCTGCATCGGGAATCCGATTACTACTCCTCATTGCGAACGATCCTGGTATATCCCGAAACCTACGTCGCCAAAACTCGATGGCGCGAAGAGGACGAAGACACAGACCGTGCCAGCAGGGCGAGGTTGGGCGAGTCTTGGAAAACTGGCGCCGTTGTTCTCGCCTGGTCGTCCACTCTCGCCGGCGCAATCAACCCTGAGGACGGTCAGAACGTCACGCTGCACGAATTCGCGCATCAACTTGATCAAGAAGACGGCGCCGCGAACGGCGTGCCGCCATTGGCCGGCGCTGGAGTCCTTCAACGTTATGGTCGCCATGTGGCGTGGGCCCGAGTGATGCGGGCGGAATTTGTGCGGCTGCAAACAGAATCCGCGAAGGGTCATAGAACCCTGCTGGACTATTACGGTGCTGCGAACGCGGCGGAGTTTTTCGCTGTGGCGACGGAATGTTTCTTTGAAAAGCCACGCCAGATGCAAAAGAAACATCCCGAGCTTTACGAAGAGCTTCGGCGGTTTTACCGGCAAAACCCGGTTGCTTTCGGGGGAGCGGCGCCGCCCGGCGGCGGCAACCACAGCAGCGCAACCTAGGACGGCCTTTTTGAAATGCGCAGATCGCTCCACTCCCGTCCTCCGCTCGAACGCATGTTGCGCATCCACCAAGCGGTGCAGTCCGGCAAGATTCCCAACGCCACGACGCTGGCCCGGGAACTCGAAGTCAGCACCAAGACCGTCCAGCGCGACCTCGAATTCATGCGCGACCGGTTGGAATTGCCGATCGAATACGACGGTTCCCGCTTTGGTTACCGTTACACCGAGGAGGTTGCCGCGTTTCCAACGCTGCAAATCACCGAAGGCGAGCTTGTGGCGCTGGTCATCGCGGAAAAGGCCCTCGAGCAGTACCGCGGAACGCAATTCGAGAAACCGCTCCTCAGCGCCATCCGCAAGATCGAGCAATCGCTGCCGGACTCGATCTCGCTCAACCTCGCCGACGTGCAACAGACCATTTCCTTTCGAACGCGCGCCGAGCCCGTGCTGGACCTTGAGGTGTTCGACGGATTGGCGAAGGCAACCGCGCATCGCCGCCAGTTGGAACTGACTTATCGCAAACCCGGGCGGCGCGACACCGAGCAGCGCCTCGTGGATCCCTATCACCTCGCGAACATCAATGGCGAATGGTATCTCTTCGCCTTCGATCATGCGCGGAAAGACATCCGCACTTTTGTGCCGGCGCGTGTCCAGGCCGTGAAGCCGACCGGCAGGACTTTTCCCCGCCTGCAAAAATTCTCGCTCGAAAAGCGTCTGCGCGGCAGTTTCGGCGTCCACTCCGGCGAAGGCGAATACCTGGTGGTGCTGCGTTTCAATGCGCGCGTGGCCGATTACGTCCGCGAAAAGAAGTGGCATGAGTCGCAACAACTGCGCGACGTTAAGGGCGGCGGAGTCGAACTGCGCCTGAAGCTTTCCAGTTTGGCGGAGGTCGAACGTTGGGTCTTGAGTTGGGGAGGTGATGCGGTCGTGTGCCAGCCTCCCGAGCTTGCCGAGGCGGTGCGATGCGCGGCGAAACGCATTCTGCAATCGTAGCGTGGCTTGCTGCCGGGTTCATTTGAGTTGATGTGGCGGCGGGCCACTTGCCGCGGTGCTGCAATTAGGCTAACCAGATGTCGTGAACTTGCCGGAATTCCCGCACGCCGCCCTGGTACTACTCGGCCACGGCTCGACGCAGAACGACAGCTCCGGCGCGCCGGTGTTCCAACACGCAGCAGAGTTGCGTCGGCGAGGACTGTTCGCCGAGGTGCGCGAAGCGTTCTGGAAACAGGATCCGCAAGTGAAGGAGGTGCTCGCCGGGATCGCGTCGGCGCGCGTGTTCATCGTGCCGCTCTTCGTCAGCGAAGGCTATTTCGCCAGCGAAGTGATCCCGCGCGAATTGGGATTCGGCCAACGCTCAACACTCAGCACTCAACACTCAACTTTGCTTTACTGCCAGTCCATCGGCACGCACGAACGCATGACCGAGGTGATCCTTGCGCGCTCCCGGGAGGTCGTGGAGCAGTTTCCATTTCCCCGCGCGCCGAAGCCGGCCGATACGACGCTCTTCATCGCTGGCCACGGAACAACTCGAAACGAAGACTCCCGCGCGGCCATCGAGCAACAGGCCGGGTTGATTCGCGCCCGGCATCTTTTCGCGGCAGTTCACGCAGTATTCCTCGAAGAATCGCCACGCATTGCGGAGTGCCTTCAATTGGCTCGGACAAGAAACCTGATTGTCGTCCCGTTCTTCATCAGCGACGGGATGCACACGCGCGAGGACATCCCGGTGTTGCTGGGCGAACCCGAGCGGATCGTCCGCCAGCGAATGGCCGCGGGCCAGCCGACTTGGCGCAATCCCACCGAGCGGAATGGGAAGCTGGTCTGGTATGCGTCCGCGGTTGGGACGGCACCGGGCGTGGCGGACGTGATCCTGGAGCGAGTGCGAGAAACAGCGGCGGGGCGGATGGCGGCTTGAAGCGGGAAAGCATCGCGGGCGAAGGTCCGCGACTTCGCCGGCGCCGCTTTTCCAACTTTCACCCGCCAGGCGCAATCGACTATCCTGCGCGCGTGCGTTGGAACAAAATCACCATCGCGGGCGTCGGTCTGCTGGGCGGTTCGCTCGGCCTGGCCATCAAGCGTCGCCGCGTTGCGCGCCGGGTGGAGGGTTACGCCCGCCGCGCTGCCACAGTGATCGAATGCCGTCGCCGTGGCGTGATGGACCGCGTTTCACTCGATCTCCGCAGTGCGGTCGCTGATGCCGATTTGATCGTCCTTTGCACGCCGCTCGCACAAATGCGACCGCTCGTGAAGGCAATGCTTCGGTCGCTGAAGCGTGGCGCGGTCGTGACGGACGTTGGGAGCGCCAAGGCAAGCGTAGTTCGTGAAATGGAATCGCTCGTTGCAGGCGCGGGCGCCCATTTTGTCGGCAGCCACCCGATGGCTGGAGCGGAAAAAACCGGCGTCGTGGCGGCTTGCGCGGATCTGTTCGTGGACGCCGTTTGCGTGGTCACCTCCACACGGCGCACGAATCGGGCCGCGTTGCGACGGGTGGAACAGTTTTGGAAATCCGTCGGCGGGCGGGTGATGCGGCTTGATCCGGCCGCCCACGACAAACTGGTCAGTCGCTCCAGCCATCTGCCGCACATTGTCGCCGCCACCCTCGCCGCCAGCGTGCTCGCTTCAAATCGTCCAAGAGTCCAAGGGACGCTCTGCGCGAACGGCTTCCGCGACACGACACGCATTGCGTCCGGCTCGCCGGAAATGTGGCGGGACATCGCGCTGGCGAATCGCCGTCAACTGAGCGTGGCGCTGGACGGATTCGTCCGCGAACTGCAAGGCGTGCAGGCGCTGCTGCGCAGCGGCGACGCGGCAAGGATTCAAAGGTTCTTTGCGCTGGCGAAGTCGCGTCGTGACCGCTGGCTTGCCGAGTGCAATGTCCATTCGCCGGAATGAACCCTGGCAAGGATGACGACCGCGTGCGATGCCAGACCGCGAACCGGGGATTCTTCAATCGTGTAATCCTTGCGGTTCGTGGATAGGATTTTGGAATGCCGCTGCCTGATCTCATTGAAATTGTGCCTTTGGACAAGCCGGTGCGTGCGGAAATCACCGTGCCCGGCTCGAAGAGCATCACCAACCGCGCGCTCATCCTAGCGGCGCTGGCGGACGGCGAGGTCACGCTTGAAGGCGCGCTGTGGAGCGAGGACACGCAGGTGATGGTCGAGGCGCTGCAAAAGCTCGGCTTCGAAATCAAGGTCACGCCGGACCCGGAAGAGTTTTGCAATCGCACCATTACGGTCAAGGGACTCGGCGGAAAAGTTCCGAACGCAGGGACGCCGGAGAAGCCGTTGGAGTTGTTCGTTGGCAACGCGGGCACGGCGGCGCGGTTTCTGGCGACGATGGTTTGTTTTGGGAACGGCGTGTATCGCCTGTCCGGTGTGCCGCGAATGCACGAACGCCCGCAGGCAGCGTTGTTCAATGCACTGCGTGAGCTGGGTTATCGCGTGGATTCGCCGAACGACAAACTGCCGGCAACCATTTTCGGTCTTGGCAGCCGAGGTAACGAGGCTCAAACTGAAAAGGGAAGTCAGACCCTCCTCACGTCGGCTGCTGGGAATGGAGGATTGCGCTACTGCACTGTGAGCATCGAGAATAGTTCGCAGTTTGCTTCTGGCCTGATTCTCTGTTCATTAAAGGGCCGGTGGCGCGTTCGAGTGACCGGCGAAAACGCCGAAGAATCCCCGTACGTCAAGTTGAGCTACGAGATGTTGGTGGTCTTCCCGCGGCTGGGTGGCCAGTTGCCAATTGAGCTTGATGCTTCGAGCGGCAGTTATTTTTGGGCCGCCGGTTTTCTTCTAAGGACAGGAATTCCGAGTGCCGCTTCAATCGAGGAACTACGAAAGCATATTCACTCGGGCGAAGTGACCAAAGCTGGGATGGGCATCGCCTTGGGTGGTCAACCACTTCAAGTAAAAAAATGGCCCGGCCCCGGGTGGCAGATCGATAGCCGCTTTCCCCAATTCCTTTGTGATACCGCCCGAATAAATCCTATTTCGCGCGCGACCGACCTCGGGGATAGCATCATGACAGCCATCGTGGTATCGCCATTTTATGCTCTGGAAAGTTCCTTCACCGACCTCGGCCGCCTCCGCGTTCAAGAATGTGAGCGTGTAATCGCGTTACACACCGAGTTGACCAAGTGCGGCGCGAAGGTCGTCGAGGAAGACGATAGGTTGACGGTTTATCCCTCTCAACTTCACGGCGCGGAGATCGAAACCTACAACGATCATCGCATGGCGATGTGTTTTGCGATTCTGGGATTGAAAGTGCCCGGGATAAGAATCAAGAATCCCGCGTGCGTGAAGAAGACGTTTCCGAACTTTTTCCAGAAACTCGCCGCGCCGCCGCCGCGCGGACTGGGCGTGGAGATTCGCGACGGGCGGACGGGCAGGAAACTGGAAATGGATGAGTTGTTTGCGGAGTGAGCGTCGGTTGCAGGTTGAAAGTTGAAAGTTGAAGGTTGCAAGTTGTTTCGGCATGCGACGCGGTTCCTTCAACTTTCAACCTGCAACTCGAAACGTTTTGAAATCGAAACAGCCAATCGTCATTGCCATTGACGGCACGAGCGCCAGCGGCAAGAGCACCAACGCGAAGCTCGTGGCCAAGGCGCTGGACTTTGTCCACGTGGACACGGGCGCGATGTATCGCACGCTGGCCTGGTACTGCCTCAAGCAGCGCGTCAATGTGGACGACGCCAAGGCCGTGGCCGTGCTGTGTCGCCGCTGGAAAACTTCGCTCGTGTGTGCGGACGGTCACGTGCATTTGTTCGTGGACGGTTACCATCCGGAAAAGGAAATCCGCACGGCGGAAGTCAGCGTGGCGGTGTCGCTCGTGGCCGTGATCCCTTACGTGCGCGAGTGGATGAAGAAAAAACAGCGCGAGTGCATCCAGTTCGGCAACCTCGTCATGGAAGGTCGCGACATCGGCACGAATGTTTTTCCGGAAACGGATTTCAAGTTTTACCTCGACGCGCACATTGAGGAACGCACGAAGCGCCGCGCCGCCGAAGGCGTGAACGAAAACCTGGCCGCGCGTGACCGACGCGACAGCCAGCGCGCCGCCGCGCCATTGATGGTGGCCTTGGGCGCGCGAGTGATCAACAACTCGGAAATGACCAGCGAACAAACCAGCGGGCTGCTTATCGCCGAGGTGCGCAGGCAGCTCGCGGCATGCGGCCGGGAGGACCTGCTCGCCGCGGAGCAGGAGTCGGGGCGATGATGGCGCGATGAAGCCGCTGTATCTTCTCGGCTGGATTGTCTCGCGGCTGGCTGGCAAGGTCTGGTTTCGCGCCCGCTGGCTCAACGCGGAGCGGGTCCCGAAAACCGGCGGCGTGGTGCTCGCCTCGAACCACGCCAGCCTCATTGATCCTTTTCTCATCGGGGCCGGGTTGTCGCGGCCGATCCATTATCTGGCGCGAGAGAGTTTGTTCCGGTTTCCGGTGGTCGGATGGGTGCTCCGGGCCTGGAATACCGTGCCCGTGGACCGCGAAGGCGGCGGCGCGGCGGGACTGAGAGCGATTCTGGACCGGCTGCTGGCGGGCGGCGGGATCATCCTGTTTCCCGAAGGCACGCGGACGCGCGACGGCGCTTTGCAGCCCGCGCGCGCCGGAATCGGATTGACAGTCATCAAATCCGATGCCGAGGTCGTGCCGGTGCGGGTGTTCGGAACCTATGAGGCGTTTGGACGGCACCTCCGATTTCCGCGACCGCGCCGGGTGCGGGTCCAGTACGGCGAGCCGATGCGTTTTGATGGACTGCGGTCTGAGGCGAAAGATTGTTCCAAAGCGCGGCTCAAGGAGATTTATCAGCAAGTCGCCAACGAGATCATGGCGGCGATAGCCAGGCTGGAGCCCTGTGAGGACCGCACGCGTCTCCCGATGTAACATTGTAACGATGTAACCCAGTTAACCTGAATACAGGGTTACATAGTTTAAATGAGTTGCATGAGTTACATGGGGACGCGCAAAGCGGCAGCCAGGCTCACACCTTCGGCTCCCAGCCGCGGCGATACTCGCGCGACCAGAGCTTCGCGGCGGCGGGATTGTTTCTGATCCGGCGCTGGGCGGGGTCGAAATCAAGCGCGCCGCCCGTGCGCCAGGCGATGTTCCCGAGATGGCAGAGGAGGGCCGCTTTCTGGCCTTCCTCGATTTCCGAGTTGAGCTTTTTCCCGTCGCGGATGGCGTCGAGAAAATTGGCAAAGTGCCGGACGTCGTCGCCTTTGGCCGGGATGCCTGCGGTTTCCTTTCCGTCGAGATCGAGAAATTTGCAGGAGTAATCGGCAATGACCAGCGCGCCTTTGTCACCGTAGAAAATGACGCCGGTTTTGCCGCCTTCCAGTCCGTGCGGATGGCAACTGTGACATTCCCATGAAAGTCCTTTGCCGCCGAAGTCGAAGCAGAGCAAACAGGTGTCCGGCGTCTCCTGATCGTCCTGGAAGTGATACCGGTTTCCACCGCAGGTGACGCGGCGGGGCTGATCCACCTGCAAGCCCCAGCGCGCCAGATCGAGGAAGTGCACGCCGTTGTTGCCCAGTTCGCCGTTGCCCCAGTGCCAGCGCCAGTGCCAGTTGTAATGCACCAGATTGTCCACGAATGGCCGCTCCGGGGCCGGCCCTTGCCAGAGCGCGAAGTCCAGCCAATCGGGCACCGGCGCGGGTTTTCCCCGGCCGATGGAGCCGCGCAGCGCGTTGTACCAGGTGCGCGCGAACAGGACCTTGCCGATTTCACCGGCATGCAGCCGTTCGATGGCCTCGATCACCCACGGCCAACTGCGGCGCTGGTTGCCCATCTGCACGAGGCGCCGGTGCTTGCGCGCCGCGGTCACGATCAACTCGCATTCACGCGCGGTGTGGCTGCCGGGTTTCTCGACGTACACGTGCTTGCCGGCGTTGCAGGCGAGGATTGCCGCCGGCGTGTGCCAGTGGTTCGGCGTGGCGACGGAGATCGCGTCCACGGTCTTGTCGTCGAGCACACGGCGAATATCCCTCACGCCCTGCGGCCGTTGGTCCTGCTTTCTGGTCACCGCGGCGACGCCCTTTTCAAGGGCGCGGCTGTCCACGTCGCAGATGGCGGCAATTTCCACGTTCGGCTGGGCCAGCCAGCCGGCGATGTGCGCCATCCCGCGTCCGTTGCAACCCATGACGGCAAGGCGGATTCTCCGGTTGGCGCTCTCCCCGGCGCGCAAGACGTTGAACCCGTGGAGCACCGCAGCGCCTGCGGCCGTGATGGAAGCGCGTTTCATGAATTGACGGCGTGAAAACATTTCGTTCATGCCGCCATCAAAGGAAAAGCGCGGCGATTGGGCAAGGGAACTTTCCGGGCGTGGCGTGGCGTGGATCAAATCCCAAGGTTCGACAAGGTGTGACTGATGGCGTTGACTATCTGGACGAGGCGCGGGTGTGTTTCTTCGAATCCTCGGACCGAGGAGCGCAACCCGCGCACGGAGAGGTCGAGCAATTGCGGATTCTGCGGCGCGCGCGTGGCCTCGTGGGCCGAGAGTTGCGTGAAACCGGCGATGCTCTCGGCCTGCTCGCCGTGGGTTTTGGACAGGTTGGCGACCTCGGACTTGAGCGTGGCCAGCAATTGCAACAATTCGCGCCGCCGCTCCTCCTGGATGGCCTCCGCGCCTTGGACCCGCGCTTCAATCTTGCTGATGGTTTCGCCGATCATGACCAATCGCGCTGGTCTGAGCATAGGGCGCGGAGGGAACTCGTTCAAGGGCTGTGACGGGTCAGCCCCAAGCAACCGCGATCCCCAAAAAGCCAAAAGCTGGTTTGAGCTACAAACCGGCCTTTGGCTTCAGGGACGGGAGGAATCAGTGCGCGCGCTTGGTCCTGATTTTTTTCGTGCCGATCAATTGCGGCTGGCCGGCAGGGGCCAGGGTGGTATCAAACAGGATTGAGCCTCCGAGCGGCTCAAGGTTCACTTTGGACGTGCCTTCGCCGACGACCTGCAATCTGAAGGTAGCCAGCACGCCCGATTGCGCCACCGTGCCGGACTCTGTCGGGTTGTAACCCAGGTCCGCAACCGAAATGTGGAACTTGCCGGGCGTTGTCAAGTTGTTCAAGACCGCGGGATTGAATCCTGTAGGTTCCTGGTTCGGCTTGGAAAGCCATTGCTGGCCGGTGCCTGAGGCGTCGCCCAGGCTGAAGGAGCCGGCCACCAACGCCAGCAGGCTGGCATCATAGTTGACGACGAGGTTGAAACCGTCAATCTCCACATTGTCCGTGTAGTCCTCAATCATCAGGACGACTGTGATCTCCTCGCCAACTCTGGAGATGCCGTGATGATCGGTGAGGACGCGGATAGTGCCCGGCGAGGCGGCGACCTGGGCAATACTCCAGCACGCCAGGCACAGAGCTGCAGCCCAGCGGGCCGTGCGTTCCAGTTTTTTGAAAACGATTGCATTCATTTGATTCACCTTACATCAGTTTGAGTTCCTGGCGCGGATGGTTGAGTCATGCTACGGCGCGCGTTACAACTTGTGAGGGCTTACGGCGGGCAGTGAAGGCGGAAAAATCTCGCGGCGGCAGAGGCAGGGACGGTCACGGTTTTCATTCCGCCCACGATCACTACTGGCGCGCCGACCGGCGTCCAGACCGCGCCCGGGCCAATTGAGGTTGAGGATTCGAGCCCGAAGCCGCTCGAAGGATTGGGCCAGGAGACGACCACGTCCGTTCCCAAAGGAGCGATTGCCAGCGCCGGTGCCGCGCCCGCCAAGGCAGCGACACCGCTCATTGCAGGGACGCCTACCGAGGTCAGAGTGTTGTCGAACAGCACAGTCGGGCCCGCGAAAGCAGCCGGAGTGATCGGACCGCAGCCGTTGGTCAGCGCCAGCAGCTTGAAGGCCACAAGAAAGCCCGAGTTGTCTGTGCTGCCGCCTTCCGGACTGCTGTAACCCAGGTCGGCCATCGAGATCGTGACCACACCCGGCGTCGTAGTGCCGTCGTTGAAATTCGCGAGGCTGTACCCGTCCGGCACGCTTTCCTGAGTTGCCTTGGACAGCCATTGTTGGTCCGGGCCGGCGCCAGTGCCAAGATCGAACGAACCTGCCACGAAAGAGAACAGCGCGCTCGGATAGCTGACGGTGAGATTGAACCCGTCAATTTCATTCGTGTCGGTGTAGCCCGAGATCCGGAGCGTGACCAACACCTCACTGCCAAGCGGAATCGAGCCGGCAGGTGTAAGCGTCGTGGAGATGGTGCCCGGAACAGCGGGCGCACTGAGTATCGCCGCCAATGAGAACAGCCCCGCCGCCAGGATGGTGGTTTGCGCGCGCATCATTTTAGTCCTCGTTGCGTTTGTTCGTTGGACTGCTCAGGTTCACGCGGGGACGCCCGCAGTGGCGCCTCGCTTCAGTCTATGCGCTGTCGAGTTCTGTTCGCACTTCCAACGTCCCATCACGCCCATGCGTCGTGCTGGAAAGCACGGCCTGGCGGTTTAAGGCCGGCGCTTCCTCATGGTGGTGGCAGCGTGACAAACACATCGAAGAACGAATCCACGTTCTGCTGTTCCCGATACGCACCCAAGGCTTGCACGTTCACGGCACCCATGCCGGGTATGTCTGCTGGCGCCGAGTACATCGGACGGGCCGAGGTGATTGCCATCGTGCCAGGGTATCCTGGTTGCGGATCTTCCGGGAAGTCGGTTGTCACCTTCGGATCCGTCGGATCGGGGTTCACCCAGGTGGCAAACTGCACGATTGGCGACGCCCAACGATACTGGATGAATGGCAGGCATGACCACCAGTACCAGCGCGCGCAATACGGTGTGTACGGCCAGTAATTGTAGATGGGACGCGGATAATAAATCCAAGGATAAGGTGCCGGCGGCTGGTAAGTGTAGTTCACCACCTGGTCCGCAGGCGGCCTTAGCCCCGGAGGCACCGCACCGCCCGGCACCAAGTAAGGCCCGATTGGCGGCACGTAGTAGCGGAAGCCGTAGATGCAGAACGGGCGTGGCCTGTACCAAGGATCCCAAGGGTAGCAATACGGGTGCGTGACGGTCAAACACCACAGTGGTCCACCACGGCCCCAGCGCAGGAGTGGGATCCAGCTCGGTCCCCATGGGCAGTAGATTGGCCCGGACGCCTGCTGGATCTGGCCGCGAATCTCACCGCCACCAAACGAGCCGCTGTGGATGTTCGCGTAAAGCTGGCCGGAGAAAAGATACGATTCATGTGTCGTCGTCAACGTCTGCGTTCCCAAAAGCCTGCCTGAACGCGAGCCAAGCACCCATGGATTCAGATTGAAGAGGACGCCGGCATTTGCACCCGGTGGCGCGGGGCCGTGGACGTGAGACGCAGTAAAACCGCTCCCCGTATTCGTGAGGTTTACGTAATCAACACAATACGAAAACAGCCTGGTGGCAGGCTCATACAGAAATTGGCCAACACCAGCGCCCGGACTTGTGTTCGGCCCAACCTCTTGACTGCCGTTCAAAGTGGCATAGAAAGTATATTGCGGTGACCGCCAGTAATACCACCAGTGTTCCCACCAACAGATGTAAGGATGGTGGTAGGCGAACCGCGCGTAAAACTGGTGGTACACTCCGGGCTGCCACGCGTAATAAGGGACGCAGATCACCACCCGCAGGCAGTATAGTCCGTAGGCTGGATGATTGATGTCGGTGACCAACTGGGCCAGGTCGTCGTCGTTGGCCGTGTCCACCTCGTAACTGACGTTCGTGATCCCTTGAAGCGACGTGCGGACGCCCAAGCAGTGGTATTGGCGCCAGGGCAGGCAGGAATAGTAGCGCTTCACCAAATAGAGCGGGTAGCGGATCGTGTTGTTGGTCGGGTTGTCGGTGATGACGGTAGCGGGGATCTCAGGCTTGGCCAGGTCGTTGCCATCCACGCTCCGAAGTTCCTCGGCTCGCATGGAGAAGCTGGTGGTTTGCGCGGACGCGAACTGTGCAGTGATGAGTGCCAGAGCGATTGTTATCAGGGGGAGTGCGTTTGACTTTTTCATAGCAGGCCGTTCGTATCTGTATTCGTCCGGCTGGTCAGAGGCAGGTTTTCAACCAATGCAATCAGATCAGACCGAGTGCCGGGTGAATCTGTGTGTTTCTAAACCCCAGCGTTGCTAATGTCAACGAAAAGTTTTTCACAATCCCAGCATTCTGGCACCTCGCCTCGATTTTGAATGAGGTGCCTTCGGGCTGGTAACGCCTTGCAACGCGAAAGGAATGACGTCCGCAATTGATCGCGGAATCCCCGCGTCACCGCGATCCGGCGCAACTCCCGTGACTGCAAGTTACTACCGGCTGTTTCCCGGCTTTGGGAGCATGTTCTGGATCTCCCGGACCAAATCGCCTTTCAATGATTCCGGCGCCCCCAGCTTGGCCCACTTAACCAGACCATCCGGGCCAACGATGATGAACGTCGGTTCGCCGGCCAGTTGCATGGTCCTCATGAGTCGGCGGTCTTGATCGAGAAGATTACGCACGCTGACGTTTTTGCGGCGTAGCAGTTCGGCGACCGTTTCTTTCTGATCCGCATCGGGGCAGACGCCTAGAACCAGCAGGTCCTTCCGATCATTGAACTGATCGGCCACCTGCTGGATGATCGGAAGGGAAGTCAGCGTGTATTGCCCGCCGCTCAAGGACCAAAAAAACAGCAGCAATCCCTTGCCCTTGACTTCCGCGGCCTCGAAAGGTCTGCCCGCGAGGTCGCTGGCCTGGATCGGCGGCAGCGGTTTGCCCACCAGATGTCCGCCTTCGGTGGCGACCGGCTCCTGGTTGTCCGGGTGGTCAGAATCCGACGGGCCGCCAAAATCAAAACTCGTCACTCGTTTGAAACTCGCGGGCGGCTTGTAAGCGAAAGCGCCTGGCTCGAGCTTGGGATTCAACTCCACAGTTCCGAGATCGTAGGCCACCCGGATGAGGCTCGGCGCATTCGGAATCATGGGGGCGGCGTTGGCGGGCACGGCGTCGGCGGGCGGGCCGGTGTACTGCGCGGCAACTCTCACGATCATCATCCGGTTGGTGTCCACGGTCAGCGCAATCTGTGTTCCTTGCTCAGTCTCGTAGGTCAAGAGCCGCTCGCCGGCGGTGTTGGTTCTCCAACCGATCTTCGCAATCTGGCTCGTCCACACCGCGTAAGCGTCGTCGCGCAGCAGCAGGTCGGTCAGTTCCGGATGTCCTTCATCCACTCCTCCGAGGATCGTGCCGGCTTGGAGATGTTTCCGTTCGAGGCGCGCAGGCGCGGTGTTCGATGTAAATTGACTCAGGCCGGGCAAAACAAAAAACACCGACTTGCCGTCAGAAGCGGCCACGTGTTGACCGGCGTCCAGCAGCATGAGGTTGGGACGCTTAAACGCAAGTTCCATGGGCATCTCGGTCGTTGTCTTCACCCGGCCGCTCGACTGGATGAGTGTGACCTTGCCGTGGTCGCGGTAGCTTTCGGCGGTCTGATAAGTGTTGATGAGTCTTCTAAGCAAGGATTGGATCTCGGGCGTCAAACCTTGCGCTGGCCCGAAGGACTGGCGCACTGGCGGGCCGGCGGGAAAGGCTTGCTGCGGAAGCGCGGACGGCGCCTGGGCGTTGGCAGGGCGCGGCACAGCCGTGGAAAGAACGACGGCTCCAGCCACCATCCCAATCCTGGTGGTGCGACGAATCGAAACGTGTTTTCTCGGGCTCGTGTGTGAAGACTATCCGAAGACTTGCGGCAACTCAAGCCTTCTCATTGTGCCGGTGGAAATGGCTCGACGTGTTGCCAAACCCTCGCTTGGATGGACTCCAGCGGCTTGGCGGCGTCAATCATCCCCACGCGGGTTTGAGCGTTGCTCCGAGATCGAGAAGCGTCTCGATGATGGTGGCGGATTCTCGGGGGTTAGGCCCTGATTTCAGAGGCCTTGCGAACTGTTGCGCAAGTTGAAGTAAGCGAACCAGGAGGCGAGCGCGAGCGCGCCGTAGATCAGCACGGATTTCGGCGATTCGAGGAACAGCCAATAGGTGTGACCACCGGTGTGCAGCACCGAGAAAGGAACCAGGCTGAAAAAGATCGCGAAGCCCAGCACCCACGAACGGCGGCGGATCAACCGGCGGGCTTTGCGCAAGGAACCCAGCTCGTCAAGGCCCGCACTCGGGGCCGCCGTCGTCCGTGGAATGGTCAGGTCATTGACCCGGCGCAAGGCGGCGGCTTCATCGGGGTGTTGGCGCAAATACTCCTCGACCAGCGCGCGCGTGTCGGCGCTGCATTCGTTGGCGGCATAGAGGGGGATCAAATCGTTGATGATGTCTTTGGTCACGTTCATGGTTTTGGGTCTTTCTGTGTTGCGAGCAGCGTTGCGAGTTTTGCCCGGGCGCGGAACACCCGCACCTTGGCGGCCACCACCGACAGGCCGGTGGCGACCGCGATATCTTCGTAGGACAGCTCTTGCTCGCCGCGGAGCAACAGCACCGTCCGGTCGAGTTCGGGCAAGGTCTGGACAGCCTCCATCGCGAGCCGAAACTCTTCCTGGAATTCGGCGGCGTCATCCGGCGCGCGCTCCGGGTCCGCGAGATGGCGCACGGCTTCCTCGTCGAGGGGCTGTTCGCGCGAGCGGCGGCGCCATTGTTTGCGATGCAGGTTGCGCGCAATGGTGAACAGGTAGGCCTTCACCGATTCCAACCGAGGCTCCTCGGTCGCCGTCCAGACCCGGGCGAAGGTTTCCGAAGTGATGTCCTGCGCGTCGGCGGGGTTCCCCGTCAGCCAATGGGCAAAGCGGTACACGTCCCCGGCATAGCGGCTGTAAAGCTCGTGAAAGGTCATCGCACGGGTGCTCATGCTGGATGCATCTGGAGTCGGCAAAAACGATTCGCGAATCGGACGCGCCGTGCCATCGCCGTTCGTCGCCATCGAACCGCACGGGCTTTGCATGGCCGTTGAACCAACGCTCATGCCGACACTATCCCGGTGCGGCGCGAAAGTTACATGAAATCGCTCCCACCCTCTGGGCGGCTGCGTGGCAGGCCCGGTGGCGCTGGGAATCGGCTTCGTTACGAGGCGCGCTTTCCCCAGCGTGACCGAAACGCATTCGTAGCCGCCAACGTAAGGAGGCCGGATCGAACCACGATTTGCGAAGAACCGCCTCCTCACGTCTGCGGCTGCCTCGGCTTGCATGAGCGCAGGCTAAACTTTGTCCATCTTCTTCAACGTCTCGTAGCACCGCCGCACCGTTCCGATGGGCTCTTTGCTGGATTCGTGCTCCACCACGTACCAATCCGTCCCTCCCTTGCCTTCGCAGATTTCGAAAATGCTCTTCCAATCCAGTTTGTCTTCGCCGTACACCGCCTCGGGGCCGCCGCCGTTCGGCTTGATGTGGATGGACTTCGTCCGGCCCGGGTATTTCTGCATCGCGGCGATCGGATCCCCGCCGCCATCACGGCAATTGCTCGTGTCCATTTGAAGAATGACCTCGGCTTTCGTGTTGCTCGCGAAGACATCCCACGTCGTCTCGCCCTCAATCTTATGAAAGTCGTGTGCGTGCGCGTGGTAGCCGACAAGCATGCCGTCGGCTTTCAGCTTGTCCGCGATTTCGTTGAACAGTTTTGCCTTGTCGAGCCAGGCCTGCTTCGTCTTGCCTTCCATCCACGGGACGATGAGAAACTTGTTGCCGATGGTGCGGTTGAACTCGACGGTTTCCTTGAGCTTGTCGCCGAGGACCGTTTCGTAGGGTGTGTGCGTACCGCAGGCGACGATGCCCAAGTCGTCGAGCATCTTGCGCAATTCCTTCGCGCTGCGCCCGTGGTAACCGGCGAATTCGACGCCCTTGAACCCGATCTTCGCGACTGCCGCCAGTGTGCCGGGCAAATCCTTCGCGCACTGGTCGCGCACGGAATAAAGCTGGACGCCAATGGGAATCTTGCTGCCCGGCGCGGCCTGGGCCAGCGGCGCGAGGCCGGCGCCCAGTGCCAGGCCGGCGGCGCCGGCGGCGCTGCGTTGAATGAATTCACGGCGGGAAACTTCGGCGGTGGCGATGGTGTTCATGGTTTGGTTCCTGGTTGCTGTGGTTCGCAGGGCGAACCTTTGTCTGTCGAACGGTAGGACGCCAGCAGGCCAAAGGTCAAGGCGCTGGATGACGTGAATTTCAACCCGGCCCGCTGTCCGGCGCAGAGTCTCGTGCCTGGAGCGATTCGCGCATCGCCGCAAAAAGGGTTCGTCCTGATTCGTAGGCGACCGGCTTTTTCGCTCTCTCGTCCTCGTGCTCCACGAGGTCAGCGGGCAGTTCCTTGAGAAACGGCGAAGCGTGGCACGGCAGGACCTGGCCGTACTTTTTGCGCCCGGCACAATGACTGATCGTTAAGGTCTGCATCGCGCGGGTTACAGCCACGTAAAACAACCGCCGTTCCTCGTCCAACGTCCCCTCGCTCTTTGAGCGTGAGTGCGGCAGCAAGCCGTCCTCCATGCCGACGATGTGGACGTGCGGAAACTCCAGCCCTTTGCAACTGTGCATCGTGATCAACGTGACGGCGTCGCCTTTCGTCTCCTCCTCCTCGCGCTCAGTGTCGAGCGAGACATCTTCAAGAAATGTTTGCAGTCCTTCAGCCAGCGATCCGCCGGCTGGCCGCGAGGCATCCATCGTGGCGATGAAGTCGCGCAGGCTGCGGACGCGATGCTCGCCCGATTCCGGGTCCTTTTCCCATCGGCGCAATTCGGTGAAATAGCCGATCTCGTCGAGGAAACGCTCGGTCCAGGATTGAAGTGATCGTGTGTTCGAATGCGCATGACCTCTCCCCTCACCCTGACCCTCTCCCCCTCGGAGGGGGAGAGGGGACGGCAAAGTGCGTCGTCCCGAATTTCCAGCGGCGCCGGATTCACCGGCAGACTGAGGACGTTTCTCCCTCTCCCCATCGGATGGGGAGAGGGCCGGGATGAGGGGATGTTCGCGAAGTCCAGCCCGCGTCCGCTCCACAAATTCCACGAACGCCTCGATGCTTTCGCGCGTTCTCGTTTGGAATGTCGCCGTCACCGCCGGATTCTTCATCGTCGCGAACACCGAAGCCTTGCGCTCGTGGCTTGCCGCAAGCAACCGCTCCATCGTCACGTCGCTCAAGCCACGCGCGGGCACGTTGGCGATCCGCAACAGGCTCACGTCATCATCGGGGTTGAGACACGTTTTCAAGTAGGCCAGCAGGTCGCGCACTTCGCGCCGGTCGAAGAAACTCTGACCTCCGATCAGGTGATAACGCACGTTGGCCTGGCGCAGCGCCGTTTCCAGCGGGCGCGATTGCTGGTTGGTGCGAAAGAGAACCGCATGCTGCGCCCACGAAATCCGGTGCGCGATCCGGCCGAACTCAATCTGCTCCACCGCGCTGCGCGCTTCCTCCTCGTCGTTGTCGAATACCCGCAACGCGATCTTGGCGCCGTGACCCTTCTGAGACCACAACTGCTTCACCCGGCGGCGGACGTTGTGTTTGATGAGCGCATTGGCCGCGCTGAGGATGGTGTTGGTTGAGCGGTAGTTTTGTTCCAGCTTGATGATCTTCACCTCGGGAAAATGCTTTTCGAGATCGAGCAGGTTGCCGATCTCGGCCCCGCGCCAGCCGTAAATGCTCTGGTCGTCATCTCCCACAACGCACAGGTTGCGATGCTCCTGAGTCAGCGACTGAACCAGGCGAAATTGCGCGGCGTTGGTATCCTGATATTCGTCCACCATCACGTAGCGATACTGCGTGCGGCAGGCCTCCAGCACGTTCTTGTGCTCGGCGAACAGGCGCAACGTCAACAGAAGCAGATCATCGAAATCCACCGCGTTGCAGGCGCGCAACGCCGACTCGTACCGCTGGCGCACGTGTTCCGCCATCGCCCGCACGCTTGGATCTGCGAACAGTGGGGCGGGCATCCTGCCGGTCTGACCAAAGTTGCCGGTTTGTTGGGGAGGAGAAAGGTTGGAAGCCGGGCGTACGGGCGACAGGCTGGAGGCCTGTCCCACTAATCCGTTCTTGTAGCGACTCAACAGACTCAGGATCGCGGACGGATCGGCCTTCTCGCGCCTGGCCGAAATGTTGGCGAGAATTTTCCGAATGGCGCCGAGTTGTTCGGACTCGTCGTAAATGACGAAGTTGCGCTTGTAGCCGAGGCGGTCAATGTGCCGGCGGAGAATGCGCGCGCAGAGCGAGTGGAAGGTGCAGATCGTTGGTTGAGAGTTGAGAGTTGAGGGTTGAGAGAGGGCGCGTGATGCGGGATGCGGGATGCGTGATTTCGGCAGTAACAGCCTGACGCGCTCCTGCATTTCGCGCGCGGCTTTGTTGGTGAACGTGACGCCGAGAATATTGTCGGGCGCGACGCCTTTGGTGATGAGATGTGCGATGCGATGCGTGATGACACGTGTCTTGCCCGTGCCGGCGCCGGCCAGGATCAACACCGGGCCGTTGATGGTTTCAACGGCCAGTCGTTGTTGCGGATTCAGCGCGCTCAGGTCCGGCATGGAGGCGCGCAGTGTAGGTGCGCGCGGAAAGCCGGCAAGCGTTTTGGCTTTTCTCCCCGGCGCGCGGCGATACAGTCGCCCGAGCCATGAGCGACAACACTGCCAGGACAAAAGCCGGCGGAATCCCGTCAAAGCCGTGGCTTACGGCGTTGGTCCTTGTCGGAGCGGCGGGTTTGCTTGCGCTTGTGAGTTATTGGCCGGGGGCCAAGCCCACCAACCGCAATGATCCCGTCCCTGCAAACGCCGCGCACACGAAGGCCATGCCGGCAACGACAGCAACCTCGGCAACGGCTGATTTGCAATTCCTCAAAGGCCGCTGGCTTCGGCCCGACGGCGGCTACATCCTCGAAATCCGGCAGGTGGACGCCAACGGCCAGTTGGATGCCGGCTACTTCAATCCAAATCCGATCCGCGTCACCAGCGCCGTCGCGAAGCGGGACGGAGCCGCGACCAAGGTTCTCATCGAACTCAACGATGTGAATTATCCGGGCTGCAAATACAACCTCACCTACATCCCGGACAAAGACTGGCTGGCCGGAACGTATTTCCAGGCCGCGATGGGCCAGACCTTCGAGGTCGCCTTCGAGCGGGAGAGGTAGCGGCAAGGAATGTAACGCCGGCCTCCGGCCCCGTGCGTTGACGAAGTTGGGGTTCAAGCTTCAGGTTGGCCCGGGAAAACCTCTCGACAATTCCCGCCATCTCATGGCTTAATCGTTTCCGCAGTCCCCGCAAAAGCGGACCTGGCAGGCGTCCATTCGAGCTTTCTGCGGGAACCGCGAGGCGTATGTCAGCCAACTCAAACGCCGGCGATCGGATCGCAACATCCCCGGCATCTGGGGATGGCTTCGCCGCACCGGCGTTCACCACGACGCATTCGTCGCGAATGCAAATGAAAGCCACAGCTCAACTCGAAGGGGGAACCCCACCATGAAACCGACTATCAACATAACATTAAACGCTCAGTTTTTGACCCGTAGCTTCTCCCTGACCCCGGCGACCCGCCGCGAGGTTTTGGAGTGCGGTGGCGGGCGGGGAACAGGGCTGACACCGCTTTCGCTCGTTGGGCGTTCGATGTTCGATGTTGAATGTTCGACGTTCCGCGAAAGCCAAAGCGGTGTGTGCCCTCACCCATCGCACTCCATAACCTGACGGACTTTTCAAGCCCTCGTCGCGAACGCGCTTGCGTCTTGGACTGCGGTGGCTGGCGGGGAACAGGGCTGACACCGCTTTCGCTCATTGGATGTTCGGTGTTGGATGTTGGATGTTCGATGTTCCCCGAAACCCAAAGCGGTGTGTGCCCTCAACCCTCACCCACCGCACTCCAAAACGTTGGCGCGACCATGGAGCGTGAACAGCGAACGTTCGGTGTCCAGCCTTCAGGCTGCTTCCCGAACCTCAACACGCTAAAGCGTGGACGCCGAGCGCCCCGTTTGGTGTCCCGTCTTCAGGCTGTCACGCGCGTCACCCTGCTCTTGAGCATCGCCTGGCTTCTGCTCGGCGCCCTGCCCACGGCGCGGGCCGCCACCAACACCGTCACCAACCTCAATGACAGCGGCGCCGGCTCGCTCCGCCAGACCATCGCCGATGCCGCGCCCGGCGACACCATTGATTTCACCGTCACGGGCACCATCACGCTGACGAGCGGGGAACTGGTGATTGACAAAGACCTCACCATCAGCGGGCCGGGCGCGACGAATCTGACGGTCAGCGGGAACAGCACAAGTCGAGTATTCTCATTCACAAACGTGACGGGTGTCGTGTCTGGCTTGACGATTGCCAACGGGCGAATTTCTACGGGTGGTGGCGCAGGTATTAACAACAGCAGCGGGAGTTCGTTGGTAATCGCTAACTGCGTTGTTCGCTCCAATACGAATGAGACCTCCGTTAGTTTTTTCGACGGATTTGGCGGTGGAATAGGCAACTCAGGGGAACTCATTCTTCTGCATTGTGAGATTACAGGGAACAATGCCATCAATAATTTTGGCGGCGGAATCGGCGGATGGGGCGATGGCAGTGTGACAGTTGTTGACACAATCGTCTCCTCTAACCGCTGTTCATGGTCAGGCGCGGGCATCTGGCAACGCGGCGGCAGTTTGCAAGTCGTGAACAGCGCAGTTGTTCGAAACAGAGCTGGGGATTCATCAGGGGGAATCGGCGTCTTCGAAGCGGTGCTTGCAGTCACAAACGCTACGGTTTCAGGTAACGCGGCCGGTAGCAATGCTGGTGGTGGCGTCCGTGCTGACTATTCGACGAATATCATCACCAGTAGCACGATCTGCTCGAATGCTGCCCACCCCAGCTTTGACGGCGGCGGCATCTTTACCTCTGGAGGATCGGTTACCACGATTGAGAATACCATCATCGCCGGCAACCAAGCGGCGAATAGGCCTGACTGCTTCACCTACGACGGGACGACTGTTACCTCCGCCGATTTCAACCTCATCGGCAACACCAACGGCGCGACCATCACCGGCGTCACCACGCACAACATTTACGGCCAAGACCCGTTGCTCAGTCCACTGGCGGACAATGGCGGGCCGACCCCGACGCACGCGCTGTTGCCCGGCAGCCCGGCCATTGACCACGGCGGCAGCGGCGGCCTGGCCACCGACCAGCGCGGCCAACCACGCGGCTTCGACTTCCCGCTCTACTACGACGCCGACGACGCCAGCGACATCGGCGCGGTGGAAATGCAGGAAGGCCCGCAACCCGGCCCCGTCTTCACCGTCAATTCCACCAACGACGTGGATGATGGCGTGGCCGGCATCGCCCATTGCTCCCTGCGGGAGGCCATCGCCGCCGCCAACGCCAACGCGTACACAAACACGATTGATTTCGCCGCCGAACTCCCCGGCGTCCACACCGGCGTCACCGGCACGATCACGCTGACCAACGGGCAACTCACGATCACGAACAGCGTCAACATCAACGGCCCGGGCGCGGCGAATTTGACGGTAAGTGGGAATAATGCGAGCCGGGTGTTCTCGTTCGACGATGCGACGGCTGCTGTCTCCGGTTTGACAATTTCAAACGGACGGGTCGGTGCGAACGGAGCTGGCATCTATAACAGCGGTGGTTTTTTAGACCTGAACAACTGCGTTGTAACATCATGCACGAATCTGGGCGGAAGTGCTTCCGGCGGCGGTATCTACAATGACGTTTCAACTATTCTAAGCATCTACAACAGCAGCATCTCTGCTAACCGTGGCTACGAGGGCGGTGGCATCATGAACCGCGGTATTCTGAGCATCGTAAACAGTACCGTGTCGAGCAACTCGATGTTTGGCAACTACGGTGGCGGAATCTTTAATAGAGGAATACTTCTAGCCACCAACTGCGCAGTTTCTGGAAACAGCGGAGTCTTTGGTGGTGGCGTCGCCGGGTTGTCAGATTCGACGAATATGCTCGTCCACTGCACAGTTACGGCAAACACTGCGACTGAAGGTGGAGGCCTTTACGGTGGCAATGCGTTCAGGATTGGCAATTGCATCGTTGCCGGAAATGCTGCAACAAGTAGCGGTCCCGATCGCTATGGCAATTTCACTTCCGACGATTACAATCTCGTTCAGAATCCAACCGCCGGCTTTGGCAGTATTGTGGGGCTGACGAACCACAACCTTTACAACCAAGACCCGAAGCTCGGCCCGTTGGCCGACCTTGGCGGCCCGACGCCCACGCACGCCTTGCGCTTCGACAGCCCGGCCCTGGACGCCGGCCACAGCGGCGGCCTGACCACCGACCAGCGCGGTTTGCCCCGCCCCATTGACGATCCCAACGTCGCCAACCCCGGAGGCGGGGACGGCAGCGACATCGGCGCTTACGAGGCCGATCCCAACCTGCGCATCGTAGCCATTGAGAAAGTTGGCGGGGACCTGCGGCTGAGATTCAACACGCTCTATGGCCGAACCTACGCCGTGGAAAGTGAAGACAATCTGGACAACTCATGGTCCACGCTATCCAACAACATCCCCGGCACCGGCGGCAGCGCGCAGGCGGAAGATATCGGCGCCGGCAACCTGCCCCGGCGCTTCTATCGCGGGGTTCTGTTATTGCCGTAACCGCAGAGAATTTGACCCCGGATTACGCGGATTGCTCGGATGGGCGGAAAATTTCCAATCGGGTTGGCGCTTGAAGTCCTGAAGCGTAGCCGCCGACGTCAGTCGGCGCTGACTCCTCCCAAGCAAAGATGGCGCGGACTGACGTCCACGGCTACGAGGTGACTGGGAAGATCCCGCCAAATCACGCTGCGACCGCCCGAACCGGGTAGGGACGCGTTCCACCCGTGTCCCAAATTTCCTGCCGAAAAGATGGGGACGCGGGTGGAACGCGTCCCTACCAAAGGCAATGGGCGGTCCATGAGGAATGGAAACGTCTCTATCCGCGTCATCCGCGCAATCCGTGGTTATCCTCTTCCCACCGCCTTGCTTTTGCCGTGACAGCGCTTGAACACCGCAGCCACACACAGTAGCCTTGACCCATGATTGCGACGAATTATCGGTACGTTGTCAAATCCCCAGGGATTCGCTCGGGGCATGCCGTCGTGGAAGACACGCGCATCGGCGTGCATGATGTCGTGGCGCTGATCCAGACCGGAGCCACCGTGGATGAAGTGGTGGCGAGCTATCCCCGGTTGAAGCGGGCGCAGGTGTACGAATGTCTGGCGTATTACGAGGATCACAAGAGCGAGATTGATCCATTGGTGGCCGCCCAGATCGCCCACGCCGACGAGTGAAATTCCTCCTGGACGAAGATGTGGCGGTGGAGGTGTTCCGCTGCCTTCAGCAGCAAGGACACGAGGCGCAACTGGTGTTTGAAGCGCTCGGCCCCAGAACACCGGACGATTGCGTCTGGGTACATGCTGTTCGCACGGACGCCATCGTGATCACTTGCAATCGGGACGACTTCCTGAAGCTGGCAGGCACCGCGCCGGAAACCGGCTTGATCATCGTCAACCGGCGGCGCACCCGGCAGGCCGAATGCCGAAATGTGTTGGCCTTGGTGAGCAGCGCAGGGGAAACCGGACTTCGGAGGAACATTAACTTCGCCTGATCAGCGACGCGACCGACGCCCGCGCACGCTCTACGCTTCGACAGCCCGGCCCGGGACGCCGGCCACAGCGGCGGCCTGGCCACCGAGCGGCGCGGTTTGCCCCGCCCCATTGGCGATCCCAACACCCCCAACGCCGCCGGCGGTGACGGCAGCGACATCGGCGCTTACGAGGCCGATCCCAACCTGCGCATCACCGCCATTGAAAAAGTCGGCCCGGACATCCGCCTGCGCTTCAACACGCTTTTCGGCAGGACCTACGCCGTGGAGAGCGAGGATGAAATCACCGGCCCGTGGAACGTGGTTTCCAACAACATCACTGGCGACGGCAGCAGCAAGCAGGCGCTCGATACCGGCGCGGCCACTCTGCCCTGGCGCTTTTATCGCGGCGTGCTGTTGCCGTAAGAGAGACAACAAATGGCCGACGAGAACCGTTGCCTTGTTGGCGGTTATCCGGCATCTTGAGGACGTGAATGCTACAGCAATTTCATCGGAGGCGCCTTTGGATTCTCCCGCTGCCACCACCGCCACGCTGAAACTGTTGCGCACCTGGATCGCGTCGTGTAACGAATTCCGCCAACGTGAACGGCAGGAGATCATCGAACAGGTGCCCTCTCCCGAAAGGGTGGCGGAGTATCGGGAAGAATTGAAATGGATGATTCGGGGGGCGCGAGCGCTGCTTAATGTGGTGAGCGACCCCGACTTTCCGGCAAGCCAGTTTGCCACTGAGATTTCGGGGAAGCTCCTTCAACTCGAAGACTCCTGGCAAAACCTGAACCATCCGATGACCGACGCCGAGGCCGACGCAATCCTGCAGAAGGCTTTCCCGGATGAAGCCTGAGCTTGAGGCTCTGCTGAGAGCGTATGATGCTTTCAAGCAGACCCCGGATGGTCCGGAAGCGGCCCGGCTTTATGCGCTCTATAAAGCCAAGTTGGAGGAGGCATCGCGAACCGCCAAAATGAACTCGGCGACGCTGCACAACGCCGTGAGCCGATTTCATCCGCGTTGGGTGCGCGCCAACCTGCCGCCTGGCTTCCCCAAAAAGCTGGGCCTTGAATAGTCCCGTCATCGGCGTTTACGAGGCCGGTCCCAACCTGCGCAACACCGCCATTGAAAAAGTCGGCCCGGACATCCGCCTGCGCTTCAACACCGTCCTGGGCCGCACGTATCAAGTGGAGAGCGAGGATGAAATCACCGGCCCTTGGAGCGTGCTGTCCAACAACATCACCGGCGAGGGCAGCAGCGTGCAGGCGCTGGACAGCGGCGCGGCCACTCTGCCCCGGCGCTTTTATCGCGGGGTAATGTTGTTGCCGTGACGGTGGAAAATTTGACGGCGGATTACACGGATTCCACAGATGGGAAGCGGGAAAGTGTTTTATCCGTGTGAACCGTGAAACTCGTGGTCCAGGGGGCGCAACTTCACACCACCACCAACGTTGACTCCCTCTCCCCGCAGCGAAGCGCGGGGAGAGGGGCTTTTGAGCTACGCCAGCCAATTTGTTTTGTGAAGCGCCTCCTCTCCCCAGCTCTCTCCTCCACTCCGTGGAGGAGAGGGAGTTTGGTGGTGGTGTCAAGACGCGCCCTGGTCCAGGTTGGTCTGAGGGTACGAATTGACGTTTCCGAAGGCGTGGATTAGTCTGGGCCGGTCATGAAATTTGCCAGGATCCAGTTTGAAACGCGCGAAGCGCGGGTCCGCGCGGTGCAGGGTCTGATGCAGCGCGCCCGGGTGGTGGCGCTGCGCGGCGGCAACTTCATTGTCCCTGAGCCTGCGCTTGAGTGGCTTGCCTCCCAGAACATTGCTTACACCGTGCTCGAATCACTCAATCAGGACGATGTCCTTCAGACGCTACGAACTGCTGTTGCCCATCCGGTATAACGACGGCTCGCCGGTCGAAGCCGAAGAGATGGACGAGGTGATCGGAGAACTCAGCGCTCACTTTGGCGGCGTCACTTTTCATCCTGAACACCTGCGCGGAGTTTGGCTCCATCAAGGGGAACGGTTCGAGGAGAGCAACGTGCGGCTGGTCGTAGATGTGGAAGACACGCCGGACAATGCCGATTTCTTCCGCCGATACAAGGAGACGCTCAAGAAACGCTTTCGCCAAATTGAGGTTTGGATTGTCTCTTACGAAATTCGCGTAACCTGACGGGCAGATCGTCACGAGTTTGGCCGGCTGGCAGGCGAGCAGCGACCTCGCCAAAAAGCCGATGGGAGGAAGCCAGCCGGGAATGACGCCGATCCCAAACTGCGCCGCACCGCCATCGAAAAAGCCGGCGCGGACATTCGCCTGCGTTTCAACACGGTCCTGGGCCGCACGTATCAAGTGGAGAGCGAGCATGAAATCACCGGCCCGTGGACTGTTCTCTCGAACAACATCCCTGGCGACGGCAGCGCCAACTAGGCGCAAGACGTCGGCGCAGCCAGCTTGTCCCATCGCTTTTATCGCGGCGTGATGTTGTTGCCGTGAGTGTTGCGTTTGGGGTCCACCCATCCGCTGTCCCCGGCTTTCGCTCCTTTGATTCCGAGTATTCAAACGTGGCAGACACGGCAAAACGTGAATTCCAGCACGCCGGCCCGAAGCCCGGCGCTGCTCTACCTCAGCAGTTGTTCCTTCAAGAACAACACCGTGCCCTGGAACAGATAATCCACATTCCGCTTCTTCTGAAATCCGTGGCCCTCGTCCCTGGCCATCAGAAACCAGACCGAGCCGCCGCGATCGCGGATCGCCTTGACCATTTGCTGCGATTCGCTGGCGGGCACGCGCGGATCATTCAAGCCCTGCACGACAAACAATGGCTTGGTGATTTTTTCCACGTTGTTCGCGGGTGAAATCTTCGCGAGGAACTCCGCCATTGTCGGATCGCGCTCGTCGCCATATTCGACACGCCGCAAATCGCGCCGGTAATCCTGTGTGTTCTTCAGGAACGTCACGAAGTTTGAGATGCCCACCGTATCCACGCCGCAACGCAACCGGTCGCTGAAGTGCGCCATGCACGCCAGCACCATGTAGCCGCCGTAACTGCCGCCGATCACCGCCACGCGCTGTTTGTCGAGCCGCGCATCCCGCGCGATCCAGTCGAGGAACGCGCCGACGTCGCGCACGGTGTCCTCGCGCTTGAAACCGTTGTCGAGCGTGAGGAAGGTTTTGCCGTGGCCCGCCGAGCCGCGAACATTTGGGAACAACACCGCCACGCCGAGTTCGTTGATGTAAAAATTGATCCGCGCCTGAAACATGGGGCGCGACTGGCTCTCCGGGCCGCCGTGAATGTTGACCAGAACCGGACGCGGGCCGGGAAATTTCCGCGCGTCGGGCCGGTACAGGAATCCCGAAATCTCCAACCCGTCGAAACTCTTGATGCGAACCAGTTCCGGTTCGACAAATCCTTCCGGGTTCAAACCGCCGGTCTCGCTTTCCGTCCAGCGCTCGACCTTGCCGGTCTTCGTGTCCAGAGAATAGGCGTCATTGGGCGACCTGGCCGAGCTGAGGCTGAAGCCGAGGTCGCGGCTGTTCGCGTGCCATTTCAAGCCGCCGATCACGCCCAGCGGCAGTTTGGGTGCGCGCAGTTCCCTGGCAGTGCGCGCGTCGAGCAGATGCAGCTTGCTTACGCCGTCCTCGTTGCTGACGAATGCGATGGTCCGGCCATCGGGCGAAAGGTCGAACGATTCCACGTCGCCGCGAACTTGAGTAGTCAGCGGCGCCAGTTTGCGCGTCGCCAGATCGAAACGGCAAAGGCGTTGGAACTCCGAATCCTTGTCCGTGGTGACGAACAGCGATTTGCCATCCCTGGCAAACTTGCCGTCACTCCAGGCGACCTTTTCCGACGAGAGCGGAGTGATCAATTCCATTTTGCCGCTGTTGGCGGCGCAGAGATGCAGCCGGATGTCATTCACGGAAATGTATTCGACCACCAGCAGCTTGGAGTCGTCGGGCGACCAATCGCGCACGCTCCAACCGCCGCCTTGCACCTGTGCCGCCAGACGGCCGCTGGCCGGTTCGCGCGGATTCATCACGTAAAGATCGGTGTCGCGTCCGTTGCGGCGCGTGGAGGAGTAGGCGAGCCACTTGCCGCCAGTTGACCATTTCGGATCGGTGTTGCGCGACTTGCCGTCCGTGAGCAGCTTCACCCGGCCATCGGCGAAGTCGTGCCGGTAAAACTGGTAGAACTCGCCGCCGCCGGCGTCCTGGGCAAACAGCATGAACGCCCCCGCCTGCGGATCAAAGGACCCGCCAGGGACGGGTTCTGCCTGGAAGGTGAGTTGCCGCCGCGCGCCGCCGGGCATTTTGACGACGTGCAACTGAGTGGCGTCGGCAAAACGCGTGGCGATGACCATCTCGCGGCGTTTCGGATGCCAGTCGTTGAACGCGGCCGCGCGGAATTCGAGATATCGGCTCACGTCGCGTTTCAACCCGGCAGGAATTTCCGGGACGCCTTCGATGACGAGATTGTCGGGAAGCTGGGCGAGGCCATTCGTGGCGACGCCGATGAGAATCGCGATCAGGAGTGAATGTGGCTTCATGCTGCCGCAGGAAATAAACACAATCACCTTCGGGCGCAATGAAAACGCGCAGGCTGGCAAAGCCTCTCGCGCTTCCGAGCACTGCCCCGGAGCGCGTCCGGTCCCCGGTCGCAGCCCATCCGGATGTCGGTGTGTGATTGAAATTCTGGAGCATTTCCTTGACTCCGCGCGCTGCGGACGTGGACCGTCCGCGCTCCGAAGGCTGTTCCGGCCTTTGGGCAACACGCCCTGAAGCTTGGCCCCGAAAGCCTCTCGCTCGTGACGGGCTGCTTCAGCCTGCGGGCATTCGTCGCGGGCGGCTTGCGCGGCCGGTTTGCGGAACCCGTTTTGGTTCGACACTTGGGACGCCAGGCGAAACATTCGGCGCATGGAACAACGAACCTTGACGCTCGGCCACTCGCCGGACCCGGACGATGCGTTTATGTTTTATGCCCTGGCGAAGGGTTTGATTCCGACACACGGGCTCAAGTTCGAGCACGTCCTGCAGGACATTCAGACGCTCAACGAGCGCGCCACGCGCGGGGAACTGGACATCTCGGCCATCAGTTTCCACGCCTACGCGTTGGTGTGCGACCAATACGCCCTGCTGCCAAGCGGAGCGAGCATGGGTGATGGTTATGGGCCGATGCTCGTGGCGCGCGCGCCGTTGGCCAGGAACGAAATCGCGGGCCGGCGCATCGCCGTGCCGGGCCGGATGACCAGCGCGTTTCTGGCGCTGCAACTTTGGCTGGAAACACCGGCCAGCGGACTGGACATCGTGGTCGTTCCGTTCGATCAAATCTTCCGCGCCGTCCACGACCAGACAGCCGAGGTGGGGCTGATCATCCACGAGGGGCAGTTGACCTATCGCAACGAAGGCCTGGCCTTGTGCGAAGACCTCGGCGCGTGGTGGAGTCGCGAAAACGACGGCCTGCCGTTGCCGCTTGGCGGCAATGTGATTCACAAGCGGATCGAGCCGCCGACCCGCAAGCTCATCGCCGGCATCTTGACCGCAAGCATTCAGTACGGCCTCGGTCACCGTGCCGAAGCCGTGCAACACGCCGTCCGATACGCGCGCGACATGGGCCGCGACCTGGCGGACAAGTTCGTGGGGATGTACGTGAACCACTGGACGCTGGATTACGGCGAGCGCGGGCGCGAGGCCATCCGGCGATTTCTGGGACGGGCGTTCGAGCGGGGGCTGATACCTGGAGCGCCGGAGTTGGAATTTGTCACCTGAGTCTAGGCCCGCCGAGTTGCGGGGCGGGATCCGATTCGCTGTCAGTCGGAGATCGGCGCAGCGTCCCACGCGAGGATTCAACAACTTCGAAATTGCACCTTGGGACCCTGAGGCGCCACCACCAAGGAGCGCGGAATTCCAGGTGCGCGAGTTCCTGATTCGCGTAGCGCCGGAACTCTGCGCTCCGATCAGCCGGTTCATGGGCCGAGTCGTGAAGCCAGCGGACATTTTTTGTCGCGGACATTTTTCTTGCTCAGGGACACAGAGCATGTTACTCACACCCGTACCCGTCAGCCAACGAACAACCAACGAAAAACTATTTAGGGCTATGCACATCAGTCCCCTGACCGCTGCATCTTGTGGTTGCCAATCCGCTGCCACTCAACTGATTGGGCCAATTTTGGCCAAGGGGAATCAAGTGCATGGCCCTAAAACTATTATGCTCAAGCTCCGGTTCTCCTCACCCAGTCCATTCAGTTTTTGCTCTCGCGAGTCGCTTGCCTCGGCCTGGTCTGGCGCGGTTCTGATGGTGATGGCGGCTCTCGTGCCTTCGTCACATGCCGGCAACAAATTCTGGACCGGGGCGGTCAACGGCAATTTCAACAATGCCGGCAACTGGACCGGGGGCACGCCGGTGGCCGGCGATGACCTGATCTTCCAGACCACCGCCGTGCGGTTTGTCGTGACCAACGATTTCAGCCCCAATCGCGCCTTCAACTCGCTGTTCTTCCAGGGCACGAACTATTTCGTGCGTGGGAACCCCATTCTCGTCACCAACGGCATCACCTCGAACAACTCCCAAGGGCCTAACACCATTGACGCCGACGTGGATGTCCGCGGTTCGCAGTTCTGGGAGGCCACGGGCGCATTGGCTTCGATTGACGTCAATGGCGACATCAATCTCAACGCGAATACGCTCACGGTGCGGGCCGGCACGGGCGATTTCTTCTTCAGCGGCATCGTCAGCGGGACCGGCAATCTGGTGAAAACCAACGTCGGCACGTTGCGCATGGACGGCTCCGGGCACAACACTTACACGGGCTTCACGCGTTTTGACGGCGGCGTGCTGGAGTTGGACAAGTTCAGCGTTGTTCCCGCGTCGAACTATGTCGCGATCCCGGGCGACCTGACCATCGGCGACGGCAACGGCCTTGTGGGGACGGACGTGTGCCGATTGCTCGTGGACGATCAGATCGCCAACAATTCCGACGTGACCGTGAAGAACTCCGGCCTCTTCGACCTGAACGACCAATCCGACCACATCGGCGCGCTCACGATGCAGGGCGGCACGATTGAGACCGGCACGGGCAAACTTTTTCTCGGCGGCAATCTGACCACGCTCTCCGACGCCAACGGTGCCGTGATTAACGGAAATCTTTCGCTGGGTGGGTCCTCGCGCACGTTCGATGTCAACTCCGGACCGCCCAGCGCCGATCTGCGGATCAACGCCACGCTCAGCAGCGACAACCTCAGCATCTTCACTGCGTCCGGCTTCACCAAGACCGGCGGGGGCAGTCTGTCCCTGGCCGGCACCAACACCTACAACGGCACCACCACCATCAATGAAGGGCAGGTGGCGCTGTTGTCGGACCGCGCGTTGGGGGCCACCACGACGCCGCTGGGCGCTTCGGCGGGCGCGGTGGTGAACGCAACTGGCAACTTGTTTCTCAGCGGCGTACAGGTGACCAACGAGGACCTGACGATCAATTCGGCCAATGCCGGCGGCGCCTTCAACGCCAGCGGCGCGTCCATCTGGACGGGCGACATTGTTATCAGTACTGACACATTCATCTCCAGTACCGGCTCGCTGCTGCTCAACGGCCAGATCACCGGTGTCGGCGGCTTCACCAAATTAAGCGCCGGCTCGCTGACGCTGGCCGGCACCAACGCCAACACCTACACCGGCACCACCACGGTGCGCGACGGCACGTTGCTTCTGGACAAGGACCCGACCGATGGCGCGATGAGCGGCCCGTTGGTCATTGGCGAGGATGAATTGCCGGAAAACACCGATCTCGTGCGTTACTTGCAAGCATCGCAACTACCCGACGACACCGACATCACGATCAACGCCTCCGGCCTGCTCGATTTGAACGGATTTGGCGAAAACGTTGGCGACATCATCTTCAACGGCGGTGACATCCAGACCTTGGCGGCTGGCAGCATCCTCCCCACGGGCAACATCACGGTGAACCGCAACACCAACTCGCAGGCCATCATCAGTGGCCGCATGAGCGTGTTGAGCAATCCCATCATGGATGTCACCGGCCACTTCTTTTCGCCGGACCTGAGCATCACGGCCGTGCTCCACGGCGCCGGCGGCACCCTCACCAAGAACGGCGTCGGTGAAGTGGGCCTGAGCGGCGCCAACACCTACGCGGGCCTGACCACCGTCAACGACGGATTTTTGCTCGTGGATGACTCCTCCGCGCTGGGCACGACGGCGGGCGGAACGGTCGTCAACAGCGGCGCGGTCCTGGCCTTGCGGTTCGGCGTGGATATTCCGGCGGAGCCGCTCACGCTGGTGGGCACCGGGCAATCTGGCTTTGGCGCGCTGAGTTCCTCCTTCGGCTCCAATTCCTGGGCGGGCACCGTCACGCTGTCTGCCAATGCCACCATCTCGGTGGATGCGGGGGATTTCCTGAATCTCTCCGGCGCCATCGGCGGCGGGTTCGACCTGACCAAGACGGGCACCGGAACGCTCATCTTCAGCGGCGGCACGGCCAATACCTTCAACAACTTGTCAGTCAATGCCGGCACATTGCTCTTGAACAAATCCGTTGCAAACGCCGCCTTGGCGGGCGACCTCTTCATCGGCAATGGTTCCGGCACCGACACCCTTCGCCTCCTGACCGATAATCAGATCCCAAGCGCGTCCGCCGTGACCATGGCCAGCGGGTCCGTCTTCGACCTCAACGACCAGAGCGAACAAACAGGGTCCATCGGTGGCGCGGGTCAGATTGACTTGGGCAGCGGCACGCTGCAGGCCGGCGCGGACAATGGCTCGACCACTTTCAGCGGCACGATCATCGGTACGGGCCTCGTGTTCAAGTTGGGCACCGGCACCTGGACCCTTAACGGCAACAACACCTACTCCGGCCACACCACCGTGAGCGCCGGCACGCTGCTCGTGAACGGTTCGCAACCCCAGAGCGACGCGACAGTCAACGGCACCGCGACCCTGGGCGGCGACGGCGTGGTCGGCGATCTCGACGTGTTCGGCAATCTCCGCCCGGGAAGCAGCCCGGCGATCCTCA
>Ga0247727_10001950_pt1 | contig 47838 bp, 38 predicted proteins | sample WisWelCaveWW1625_FD_202498 | JGI IMG/M metagenome (GOLD analysis project Ga0247727, IMG submission 202498) | Biofilm microbial communities from Wishing Well Cave, Virginia, United States - WW16-25 | ecosystem: Environmental > Aquatic > Deep subsurface > Groundwater > Cave microbial mat | place...
AGCCGAAAGTCGACGGCCATTTCTCGCGCCAAGCTTCAGCGCGCATGAAGCGCCTATACGAGACTTTAGTTCAACGCCATGAAATGCGAGAGCGCTTTCTCAAGGCGTTCAACAAAGAAGGCCGCATCGCTTTGGAGCATCTGCGCCCGCACTTCAGCAACCTCAAACGCAAAATCTCCGCGAAATTTCCGGAGGAAGATTTTTATCGCTGGTATGTCGTGTCCGCTCTCGGCCCGCGAGGGGATACGTGCTACGGCATTCGTTTGGATCGGGAGTTTATCCGATTGCCGGAGGCAAGGTTGTGACAAGGTTGGGAGGGTGGCGGTTAATCGCAGTTATTCCGATTTTCTCAAGATTTCAATTGTGCGCGTTCATTAAACTTGTGGAGATGAAGCCATGCCTTGCGACACTGGCGACCTGAAAACCAAAACGTATACCTATTGGACGAGTTTATCCGGCGCTCGGGATGCGGCAGCGCGCGATACCTTCATAGATAGCGATTATATCGACGGGCTTCTGCGAATGGAAATTGCCTGCGCAAAAGCGCGTGCCGTCGAGCAAGAGGGCGTATGGCCTCGGGAGCAGGCAGGCGTGCTCGTTTTTTTAGTCGGCCATTCGATTGAGCCGCTCCTGCAAACGGTTTGCGCCTATCAACCGCTTGAGATCGTTCTGGTTTTGAGCCAAAAATATGGCAAACTGAGTGGACAACGCTTTGCTGATGAACGAGTCACTCCACGGCTGGACGCATTAAAACAGCTAAGTCCACCGCTTTTGGATCGTCCCTTTGAAAATCTTCGTAGTGTTTGGCCGCAGCCGCCGCAAGGCAGCCAGCCTGGTGATATTTTCCAACTTTTGCTGCAAGCATTGCGCGAAGATGTCAAGGACGGCAAAAACATTGTCATCGATATTACCGGCGGAAAGAAAAGCATGGTCGCCGGCGCCTATTTCTTTGCGGCCTACACCAACGCCAAAATCTCTTACGTGGATTTTGAAGACTACCACGAAGAGCAGCGCCGGCCTTACGGTTTCTCATGCCAGATCGGTTTGCTCCCCAATCCTTATGAGATCTTCGGCCTGCGCGATTGGGAGCAGGTCAAGAGCCTCTACGAGCGCTTCTTCTTTGACGAAGCCCTCCGGAAATTGTGCTCGATCATCAAAGACATGCCGACGGAATATTTTCAGCCGGAGCAAATCGAAGCAGTAGAATGCCTGATCGAAATCATGCGCGTCTATCAAGCATGGAGCATCGGCGATTATGCACGTGCGAAAAAACTGAGCGAGCAAGTGCGCAAGCACTCGAAAGAATTTAGACCGCTCGCCTCGGTCGAAGCGCTGCACCTCATCTGGCCGCAAAATATTGAAACCGAGCATAAGCTCAAAGGCGATGATTGGAGCTTTTATGCCAATCACGAACGCATTCTGCAGTACGTGCTCGATGAAAGCGCCAAAGTGGATCGCATCGTGAAACTCAAGGAAGATTATCGCTCCGGCTTGCTGCGCGCAGCGGGTTTGAACGAGGTCTTGCTCAAGGCACGATTGGTTTTCTTGTGGCAACAAGAGAAGCTTAAACTTTTTGATGAGACGCGACGGCTGAACGAGTCTGAAACACTGAAGCAGACTATTGAAAAAATAAATGCAAACTTTCCCGCTGATGACACCTCGAAAAAAGAAGGGTCTCTCAGAGCATTATTAGTCTTTTTGTATAAAGAAGGGACGCTCAAAGTATCTGGCGGTACTCAACTACTGGGTGAGGCCCAATCAAAGAAAGTAATTGCGGAAGGTATCAAAGCCTACTTCGCTGAGGCGATATTGCAAGGCGAAAACGAAAGGCAAATTCCTGAAGAGCACGGCTCTATGAAAGCACACAAAGCGAAAGGCGCGCTGCCTTATATGAGCCAATCGCCAGAGAGCCTTGCAGTATTGAAGAAAATGCGCAAACTCAGAAACGACGTTATTCACTTTGTCATCCCGATCTCGAAGCAGACCGCATATGACGCCGTGGAAGTCATGCACAAAAACGTGCAAGACTTCGAACAGGTTTGGGTGAAATCTCTTTCGCCCGATCACAAGATAAGCCCGGACGATTTGCCGGATTGGGACGAGTTGTGCGCATGGTGCAAGATCGATTTTTTGCCTTATCAAAAGAAACAGGAGAAGCAATTATGAAACGTCATCTCGTGGCGGCCGACGCCGACCAGATTCAGCACTTGCTGTTTCGATCATCGCACTTGCGCGAGGTCATCGGCGGCAGCATGCTCTTGTCGCAGTTTTGCAAAGACGGCACGAACGCAGCGCTCGCGAAAATCGGCGCAAGCTCGAAGGCCGACGTCATCATCAACGACGGCGGCAGCTTCCGACTGGAATTTGACTCCCCTGACAAGGCGCGCGAGTTTCTCGAGTACCTCGCGGATTCGTTTCGCAAAGAAACCGGCGGCACGTTGACGGTTGCCGGTCCAATTGAATATGAAGACGACGAATCCCAAACCAATAACAAAGAAGACGGATTCAAAGCCAAAAACGAAAAGCTCCAACTCGATTTGCTCAATGCCAAGTATTGCCGCGAGGGCGCGGAGGCCGAGCCGCAATTGCCGATCAGTGCGTTTTGCACGTCGTGCGGCACAGAGCTAGCGACGGATTACGCAACCCCGACACCCGAGCTTCCCAAAGAAGAACGAATTCAAACCTATCTGTGCTCGAACTGTCAGAACAAAACAAAAGAACGACAGGAGCAAAAGCATCCTTTTTTCAATCGGTATCGTGAGGCCATTCAACAATGGGAAAAAAAACTTAACAGAAAAACTGAATATCCCTTTGAAAACCCCATGGATCCAGCCGAACTCATCGGCAGCCTCGACGCGACGCAATATGTCGGCTATGTTCTCGCTGATGCCAACGGCATGGGCAGGTATTTCAATAAATGTAAGTCAAAAGACGATCTCGCTAAATTGTCCGATGACCTGACGAACGCGCTCTGGACAAGTCTCGCAGAACCGATTCCGGATTTGATTGAGCGATTAATAAAGCGAGACAAATTGAAAAATCTAAAAAATCGCATGCCCATCGTTCCGCTCATTCTCGGCGGCGACGATTTGCTGGCGCTAGTGCCGGCGCGCTATGCGCTGGATATCGGTCGCCGTATCGGCAAAGCGTTCGAAGATGAAAAGGAAATGAACAAGCTAGGCGTCACCCTCGGCGTTGCGGTGATCATCTGCCAAAATCATTATCCCTATACGCTCGCTTATGAAAGAGGCCATGAGTTGTTGAAGCAGGCCAAAAAGCTCGGCAAGAGCCTTAAGTCTTGCAAGCTGTCGGCGCTCAACTTTGAAGTGATTATCGGCAACGAGCTTAAAGCTTCAAGGGCGGACCAGGCGGCAAAGAAAAACGAAATCCGCTCGACTCTGAAGCCTTACTGGATCGGCTCGAAAGCGGAACCCAATTCACTGGAAGTATCAAACGCAGGGATTCATCTCGATACTTTCCTTGAGCAGCGCAAAAACCTGAAATCCATTCCCAAGAAGCGCTTGCATGAGCTGCGGCGTTTTTTTGATCAAGAACAGGCAAATAAACCCAGGGATGCCGCACAATGGACTAAAGACTTCTACGAATTTCGGCAGCGGGTGAAGCCGGAAAATTGGGCTGATGCTTTGAATAAGACGCTTGCTGTTTTGGGCGTTGATTCAAATAACAACTGGCGCAGCGTTTTGCGACGACCAAAAGAAGACCCCTATTCCGCCAGCGGAATGCTTGATTTGATCGAGGCGTGGGACTATGCTTTCCAGTTACATATTGAAGATAAAGAATACCGAGTGGAGGAATCATGAACAAGACCTTGACCTTTGAGCTGCAGCTCAAATCCGATTATCACGTCGGCTCCGGCCACCGCAAAGGCACAGAGATCGACTCGGCGTTGCTGCGCGAATCTGACGACCGACCGGCATTGCGCGGTTCGCTGCTCGGCCAAATGCTGCGCGATTCTGCGAGAGAACTGTTGGCAACGAAAGCAATGGCAGAGCGTGGATACGTTCTCTGCAAGGCCTCAGGTGCTGCGAAAGAAAATGAGCCTGGCGGCACGAAAGAAGAACCGCCTGCGTATTGCGGCCAATGGCAAGAGAGCAAAATCGCCTGTCCCGTTTGCCACGTCTTCGGCACACCGCGAATGCCGCGACGTTGGCAATTTTCTTCCGCGTGGATGAAAGAGCAGCAAGCCGGTGAATCCGCCCTGAATCTTGGCAATGACTGGGGCGCGCAAGCCATCATGCGCGTGCGCGTCAGTCCGGCAACTCGGCGCGCCGAGGCGAATAAACTGTTCAGCGAAGAAGTCGGCGATGGCCGTTTGATCTTTCGCTTCGAAGCAACTTGGCAAGGCAGCAACGAACCCGATAACAATGAGATCGCGTTGTTAGCCGCGGCCGCGGCGAATATGCGACACCTCGGCAAAAGCCGGCGGCGCGGCCGTGGTTTATGTCGCGTGCAATTGCTCGAGGTTGACCATCAGCCGCTCACCAAAGATTGGCTCGAGCTGTTCAAAAAGGAATTGGTTGAGAAGAAGTGGCAGCCTGCGCCGTACACGCAAAAAATCTCAGCGCCAACGTTGAGCACAGAATTGCCTGTGCCAGAATGGAAACCCGTGCGCGTTCGGATCATCGCGCATTTGGATGAGCCGGTTTTAGTGGCGCGCCGTTCTTCGGCCGGAAATCAGTTCGACGGGCTGGTCACGCTCCCCGGAAATATTTTGCTCGGTGCGCTGGCAGCACGAGCCGCGCGCAACGTCGATCTCACCGATGCCGGCGAGTATCAAAACTTCACCGGACTCTTTCGTCGTGGCTGGGCGCGGTTTTCCTATCTCTCATTAGCGCACGCCAAGAGCACGATACTCTACCCTGCCTTTGCGCCGCCGCTGGATGTTTTCCGTTGCAAACGGCAGCAGCAGCCGCACGATAAGGAGAGAGAGTATTACCGTTCGTTCTCGCTTCTCGAAAACGAAGCCATCCACTGCGATAAGTGTAAAAAAGAAAATGAAAACGACGATGCTGCGGTAGAAAAGCTGGAGCATTTACAAACCCTGCGCTACGGGTCATACGGACCAGAGGAGGAGTTGACCCCAGACAAGCGCGAAGAGATGCACATTCAGATCAACCCCGAGACGCAACGCGCCGAAGACGGCAAGCTGTTCGAATACGTTTGCTTGCAAGCCGGACAATATCTCTGCGGCGAAATCGTTTGCCGCAACCAAAAGGTTTGGGATGATCTGCGCCAAATGGCCGAGCTGATTGAAAGCAAAGAGAAGCCGATTCCGCTGCGTTTGGGCAAAGCCACGCGCCGAGGTTATGGCCGCGTCGCCGCGTTTTTCTTTATCGAAAAAGAAGGCGCAGGGCTTTATCAAAAACCTTTACGCGAGCGTTTGCCAGATCCCAAGCAGCCGTTCACAATCATGCTCACGACGGACACGATCATTCGCGACCATTGGGGACGGTTTCCGACACGCTTTGAAGAAGATTGGCTCTCTGAGGCATTGGGCATGGAGAAGGGATACATCAAATTGATCCGCGGCTTTGCCAAAACTCGAGAGATCGATGGCTTTCACAATTACCTCGGCTTGCCGCGCTGGCGCGATCGTGCTTTCATCGCCGGTTCCGCCGCCGGCATTCAAATCGTCGACGATCAGCTTACGAATGATGAGATTGTAAAAAGACTCGAGCAGCTTGAATTGGAAGGCATCGGCCTGCGCCGCCACGAGGGTTTTGGCCAAATCGTGGTCAATCACCCGGTGTATGAGGCGATCAAGACTCCCGGCGCCGGTGGTTCGGTCTCCATCGACTGGAAAAGTAAGCAGTCCATCTCAATTGTCGGGAGCGAGATTGAAAACGAGCGCAAGTTTCGGCAAGAATGGGAAGGAATTCTTACGCAGTTTGCCGATAAGAAAATCAAAGAAGGTCCGCGTTGGGATCAATTCAAGTCCGCGCAATTCGCGCCGGTTGCGCGCGTGCTGCGCTCGGGTCGCGATCTCAAGATTGAAGTTCTCAAAGAAGAATTGGACGCATTGAGTAACTTCGATGTGGAACGAAAGCTGAATTATAAGATCAAGCTGGAAGGCGATCAAACACCGGCGCCGCGCGAGAGCAAGCCATTCTTCAAGCAAGGCGATGGCCAAGCGAGTATCAAGTTGATTAAAGACATTCTCGACCGGTTACAGCAGGAAACCAAAGACGAGAAGAAGCTGCGCGCCATCGGCGTTGAAATGCTCGCCTTGATTATTGCCGAGGCTGCCAATCGCGCCATCAAAGAATGGAGAAAATGATGAGTAAAAAAATAATCAAAACTTATCAAGCCGTGGTCGCCGAGTTGACCTTCACCACGGCGTTGCACGTGGGTATTGGCCGCGACAATCCAGGCACCGCTGCGCCGCTGCGCAGAACCAATGCGGGCGAGCTTATGATCCCCGGAACCGCGATTGCCGGCGCGTTGCGCACGTTGGCAACGCGCATCGCGCCGCGCATGAATCTAAACACTGAACGGGACAGATGTGTCGAGCTCACGAGGGAAAAACTCGCGCCCGAAGAAATCTGCGACTGCGCCGTCTGCCGTCTCTTTGGCGAATTTTATCCCGGCAAGAAGACGAAGAAAAACGATGGCGGGCACGCTTCACGCTTGTGGATCTACGATGCCAAGCGCATCTCAGCACCCCGGCCTTTCGTGCGCGACGGCGTGGGCATTGATCGCAGAACCGGCGCCGCTGCCAGCGCCGCGCAAGTGAAGTTCGATACCGAAGTCGTGCCCGCCGGAGCCAAGTTTGAGTTGCGCGTGGAATTGGAAGACGTCAATGAAGATGATCTGAAGTTGCTCGCCGCAGCTTTGGCGGAATGGAAAGCCGGTCGCGCGTGGCTCGGCGGCAACACCGCGCGCGGCTTGGGCAATGCCAAGCTCGATAACATTCGGTTCATGCGAAACAATCTGTCCTCCGGCGAAGATTTGGTGGCGTATCTCAAAGCCGAAGATCCAACGCAGTCTGCCGTAGAAGTTGAAAACTGGCTGACTCAAACGGTCGCAAGCATGCGCAAAAATGTTAATCCGATAGCGAAGGACAAAGCTCCTCCATTCATCGCAGCCAGTTTTCAACTCGCGTTCGATGGCCCGTTTTTGATGCACGACGCTACTGCGGCCACGGTTGTGGGCTTCGATCATCTCCCGCTGCTCGACGCCGTGCCGGGTTTTGACGATGTGCCGCGATTGCCGATTATGGCCGGCTCCGGCTTGCGCGGTGTTTTGCGCTCACATGCCGAACGCATCGCACGCACGATTGCTTCGTTCAATGTTTATCGCGAGGACAAAGATAACGCTTGCAACCTCTTTCTTGAGCGCTGCCCGGCTTGCAATCCGTTGGAAGAAAATTCCAAACAACCTTTGACGAGATGCGATATGCTCATAAAAGATGAGAAGGTCAAAGACGACCCGAAAGATATTCATCTCTGTCTCGGCTGTCGTTTGTTTGGCAGCACCGTGCGCGGCAGTCGTTTAAAGGTGATGGACGCAAAACTTGTGGGCGAGCCGCGTTGGAAGCCGCTCGACTTTCTGGCCATCGACCGCTTCACCGGCGGCGGATTGGAGGGCGCTAAGTTCGATGCCATGGCTTTGTGGAGTCCGACATTCGAGGTGCAATTGTATCTCGAAGAACCGAAAGATTGGGAACTCGGCTGGCTGGCGCTGCTGCTGCGCGATATGGCGGACAAGCGTTTGACTTTCGGCTTTGGCGCGGCGAAAGGCTTTGGCAGCGCGCAAGCGCAAGCGATCAAGATGCAATGCAGCTTCCTGCGCGAGGAAGATTGGAAAGTTGGCGACCAGACCATTGATTTCAGCCAACATGAAACCAAAGATGCTGTTGGCTTTTATCGCATTGCCGAATTTACCGACGCTGATTGGGAAGCTCACAAGAAAACAGTGACGAGCTGGGTCGAAGCTTTTCATGATGCGCTCAAAAAAATCTCGCGTACCGACAAAACACTTCCCAAACTTGCCGAAGATTCTTACTTCGGCGTAGTTCATGAATTCTATCCTTTGATGGAGGTTTAACATGGCGCAACTAGGCAAGCTCGACAAATGCCAAGAAGATTTTTCGGTTTGGGGAGGGAAGCTAAAGCCAGAGCAGTGGCACGCCTTTCTATCCGCATGGCAATGGCCAGACGACAAGAAGCGCTGGCGCATACTGGAATTCGTTAGCGACTTCAAGATCGAAGACGGCGCAAAGCCGCTCGCTAAAGAATGTATTCCCCTTTTAGAGCGCGCCGAGCTTTTTGGCGAAAGCGGCCACTTGAGCACGCGCCGCGACGGCGAAACGATTCATTGGCATTTCGTGGGCAAAACCACCATTGTCGTGCCGGAAGGCTACGACGAAGCCAAGAATAACTATTGGACCACTCACGCCGACGAGAAATTTCGCCGCTCTGAAAAGGAGAACCATACTGAAAAAGAGAACCACATGCTCCTTTGGGGCGAGCGCGTCGCGAACACTGCTCGCTGGCATGATGATCGTGTGGCGTGGGCGGAGTTGGAGTATCCTCTCGTTTCGTTGCCAACGGCTGTTAAGCCGGAAAATCACCTCGCTGTGTCCGAACAAAAAAAGCAGCGCGTGCAAGCCAACTACTGGCAATTCACCCGCGCCGGACAGGTGGCGTTTGTATGGCTCACGGGTTTGACCGAATATCAAGCGAAGGAGACCTCAAATGGCTAATGGAAAAATTGTTGCTTGGAAAGAAGACAAGGGCTTCGGCTTCATCCAACCCGAAGGCACAAACGCGCGCGAGGAGCAATTGTTTTTTCATATCAATGACGCGAGAAACATTCCTCGCGAACAGTTGAAGGAAGGGGCCGAAGTCGAATATTCCATCGGCCCAGGCAAAGGGGGCAAGACTGCGGCTCAAAATGTGCGTACCGCGGGAATGCCAGCCCCCGCTCCGCTTGAGCAGCCTAGAGCAATGAAGGCAGAGAGCAGTCAAGTTCAACGCTCTTCAAAAGACTATCGCTTTCTCAATCCTTACAACTTCGCGCGCTGGCTTGAAAGTCCTCAAGCGATTCCGAGCCATCCCGATACACGTTATCTTAACAGGCAAACTCCTCCGCCGCATGATCGGTGGGTCGCGAAGTCCGGTGAGATCGAGTGCGAATTGACGGCTTTGACGCCTCTTTTTATATCGGACTCTCTGGCCAAATTTGCCAATGAAAGCGACAAGAATAAGCTGCACAAATCCTTTGATTTCTTCAATGTTCCCAAAGGCAGCAACTCTGAGCCGATACTGCCGGCTTCGAGTTTGCGCGGCATGGTTCGCAATATTTTCGAGGCGGCGACGAACTCGTGTTTTGCGAGCTTCGATTATGGACAGCGACTCAGCTATCGCCTGGCTCCCAGTGAAGCTTTGAAACTCGTTCCAGCGCGTGTTCTGGCTCCTAGAAATAAAGGCGAGGCCTGGCGACTGCAGCTTCTGCTCGGAACGGCTACGCTTACTATTGGAGAAAACCCTCGTAGTGGGCCGTATCCTGCCACGGTTCGGCAGTACATTAGCCCTCTACAAGCCGGCAAACGTGACGTTCAACCCGCGCATAATGAAAAAGTAGATATCAATGATTTCAAGCATGGCAGTGAATGCTATGCTTTGGCCAAAATGCCTCAGCGAGGTCCCCTTGTTTGGAGCGTGACGCATTTGGCGGGTTCGTATGAGGAACTCGAATCCTTGCAAGAGGATCATTCGGAGATTTTCAAAGGCTATCTTTGCATCACCAATCAGAATATCGACCCCAAAGTTAAAGAGCGGTTCTTCATCTCCGAGTATAAAGATAGTCCGAAGCTCAAGGAGATTGATTTGCCCGACAATGTGCGCGTTGAATATGAAGAGTTGATCCGAGATTATCAATTGCGGCATCGCGAAAAGGCCGATATTTGGCGTAAGCGCTATCGCGACCCAAGTCGGCCAGACTATGATCCGGCTTCTGAGCCAAAAGAAATTGAAAAAGGACGAGGCCGCGTTGTATGGGAGCCGGCATTCAGCCGCTTTGTTCTGGAATCGACGTACAAAATTAAAGGTAATGAAATGGTTTATGCCTATCTGGAAAAAACTGCGAAAGGCATCAAAGTGCGCTTTATTGCGCCGGTCTCCATTCCTCGTGTGGGCTATCAAAACAAAACGTATTTGAGACTGCCGAGCCATCATTGGAAATGTGAAGATCATGAAAGGCTCTGCCCCGCTTGTCGCACCTTCGGTTGGGTTGAAGGTCGGCCAGGAATCGAAAAAAACGGACAAGTGAGTGATAGGAACAAGATTGTAGCCTATGAAGGTCGTGTGCAATTCACTCATGCGGCACTTGCCGAACCTCTGCAACAAAAGCCAAAGGAAGAAATCACTTTGGCAATTCTCTCCTCTCCAAAGCCTACAACCTCGCGTTTCTATTTAATGCCTGTTAAGGCAAAGCCTGATTCCAAACAAGGCGCTTCTGATGAACAAGTTGGATACGATGCGCCAGATATGGTTATTCGAGGCCGCAAACTCTTTCGACATCATGTAACTGTGAACAGCAACGAGTACGAGCGCGTTCGCGGCGATCGCGATGATCAAAATCGCTCGATCAATGGCGCATTGCCCGCGGGAACCAAATTTCGTTTCAAAGTTAGATTTGAAAATCTCGCAGAGGTTGAGCTTGGCGCATTACTCTGGGCGCTGGAAATGGAATCCAACATGTGTCACCGGTTGGGATTTGCCAAGCCTTTGGGTTTCGGCAGCGTTCGCATCAACGTCACCCAAATTCGTGAATTAAGCATAAAACGTTACGAATCGCTTGAAGGCGAAGGCTGGAAGGATCTAACCGAGCAAAAAGCAGAGATCATCCGGCGATTTAAAGCTGCAGTGGCGCAAGCCTACTATCGTAAAGATGAAAGCGAGTTCGCCAATCTGGAGAATATCGCGGATTTGAGCAAGCTGTTAAATACATCACAGCCGACATTGCCGATTCACTATCCGCGACCGCAGGAGACACCCGATGCCGAGGGCAAGAATTACGAATGGTTCATGGGCAACAAGAGGCCTAAAAGAGGCCCTGGCTATCTTCTGCCTCTTGCGGTTGATGATACGGCGGGATTTCCATTGATGGATAAGTTTGGAAACTAAGCTCAGAAAATCACGGGAGCTTCGGCCATGCAAGCAATAAAACCATCCGAACTTGTTGAGTTGGGCACGCTTATCTCGACCATCCGGATTATCGAGCCTGAAACCAGTGTCAAAGAGGCTGAACAACAACTCAAGCGTCTTTTGGAATTGCTCGGTATTGCCGGTTTAAGAGAAACCATCAGTGAAATTACTAATCCAGCCCAAGCGTTACGAAATGAACTCTCTCAAATTGAGAACATCGAGTATGCGATCGGTATGGATTTGGCCGTTCAGTTTGAAAGGTTTGCGGATCAAATCCAAAATGAGTTGGAACGAGAATGTCGAAAATCTCGCATTTTTATTCCAAAGCTCGAAGCAAACGAGCTCGAAAGGCTAATTGATTCGGATAAGGTCATCAAAGAATTTGACCTAGGCGTATGGGGTTGGATACCGCGTGTAGCGAAAGAAGACTTTCAAGAAGCAGCCAATTGCCTAGCGTATGACACGTACACCGGCGCTGCCGGTTTGATGTTAAGAGCGACGGAAGCATGTTTAGGCAAGTTCTATCGGTGGTATTGTCAAGACGAGCCTTTCAACAAAGACCGCCCATCTAAAAAAAGAAAAGCCTGTGACGATGCTTCTGGCATTGATGCGCCCTCCGAACCTAAAGAGATCAAAGAGCGTGAAGAGCTTGTTCCCGAATCTTACGTGTGGGGAGGCATGACAAATAAACTAAAGGCGAGATTGTTGGATCAAATCGATTCTGATCTTTATGTTGAATTGGAAATACTAAGAAAATATTTCCGCAATCCCACCCAACATGCCGCGAGAAGATATCGTGAGGGACAGGCACTCGAGTTGTGGAAAAACTGCAAAAGCGTAGTCAATCAAATGTACAACCGAATACAATTAGAAGGCGCACTCCTGAAGATTTGCATGCCTTGGCCTTGCGATCTCGACGCATTGTTTGCTTATCATCTCATCAATGACAATGCGGGGCCGATTGGCGATTGGGATTTTGTTGATCCCGAGGACAAAGCCCCCGACCATCAGGGAGGTTATGTGGTGAATTGCGCTCGAGGACAATTCGACCGCGACCCACTCAAAGAACCAAAATCCGCCAGTTGGATGCTCATCAAGCATTTCTGTTTACCTGAAGGTGGCGAATTCCAGAAGCTACTGAATCATGTGAATGCAGCCGTCGTTCATAGAAAAAATTCCAAAGCGAATCCACCCAAAGGGTTTTGGGTTTATGTTGATTGGCACATGAAGAATAAGGTGAATGATTTACCGCCACAAGAAACCATCGAAAAGTTTTTGCCATTGGTACAATCATATATCGGCGATAAAAATCCAACTGATTTACCAATTTTAAAAGACTCCATTGTGAAACTGAAATCGCCATTGCCTCTACCTGAGTGGCTGTAGAAAATCATTCTTCTCTTCGCTAAAAACCCAGGAGCCCCCTCATGCCTCAAGACTTCACCCCCGCCGAGCTCAAATCGTGGATCACCAAGCTCCACGATCCGCGCACGCCCGCGGAAGAGCTGAAAAACCTCGCCATGACCCTCGCGCACGTCGATCATCCCGAAGCTCTGCAAGCGCTGGAAGAGTTTCGCGAATCGCCGCGCGCGAAGGAAGTCGATTGGATCGATTGCGCCATCGAGGAATGCACCTATGGCGTGCTCTCGCCGAGCAACGAGCGCGAGCAGAAAGACTACCTCCGTGTCGAGCTGTGGCAGGAATACGAAGAAGAACTGTTCGACAAAATGGGCCAACGCGAGGCCGCCACTGTCCACAAACAACAACTCGCAGTCGAAAAAGAATTTCTCGAAAAGGCCATGGCTGCTGCTCCCAACGAGAGCATACGCCTGCAGCTCATGATGCGGCACAGCGGCATCGATCATCTCATCATCATCGCCGAGAACGACCGCATGAATCTCGCAGAAGAAATCGCCGGCCTGGAGTTTATTGTCGAGCAAATCGAAAGGGCCATCGAATCACCGCTCTATCGCCAACACGGCAAGCGCGAGATCGGCGCGCACATCCACCGCGACTGTGAAACCTGGCTCAAAAAACGCAAGGAGTGAAAATGGATTTATTCAACGCATTCGGAACTCTCGTCAGCCTCTTGGCCGCCGTCTTCGCGCTTTTGGCATGGCTCAAAGCGCGAAGGGTTCAGAAAGATCTGCAAACCGAAAAAGCCCGGCAAAATAAAACTATCATGGTGACGCTGCAGCACGGCGGGAAAGGAACGCTCGAGCTGCCCGTGGAACTGCGACGCGCCGAGTTCACGAGATCAGAAATTTTAGGGCGCCTCGGCATGATTCCCATGAAAACCAAAGGCAGCCGCTTTTCATTGACCTACTTGAACACGGCGGAATTTCTTAAGCAGATCAACCAAATCATGGACGGCAACGGCGATGCCGTGCTCACCATTCCCTGCACCGAAGAGGAATTTGAGCAGTTTGATTTGACCAAATGAAGGCTCTCGACGCGAACGCGGGACGTAGATTTCGCGCCTGTAAATCCGGACAGACGGTGCCGGAAGAGGTTCGCGACCTCTTATTCAAATGTGTGTCTCACGGAACCCATTGTGCCAATCACTTCATCGAAGAAATTTATCGCCAATTGAAAGAGGAGATCAATGAACCATAAGATTACTCCCCACGAGCCGGAAGAAATGTTGGTGTCTTCCGTCGACGAGATCTTTCAAGAAGTCGAAACCTCGCAACGACGCTGGGAAGAATGGGCGCAAAAGAATCGGATCAAATCGGTTCGCATCGAGGTGCCGGAGGCGAATTACACCATACTGGAAGACTTGGCGCAGCGGCAAGGAAAAACTGTTCCCCAAATCATACAAGCATTGTTGAACAGTGTGCTGTTCACGCTGGCTCCGCCTTCCCGACTCGGCTCTGCCGGGAGCCATTGAGATCGGTTTCTATTACCGCTTCACGAGCAAAGCCGAAACGGAAATGTTCGTAGATGCGCTCACGGAACCCGACGTGCTGGAAGCCATACTCAATGCCAATGGCATCAAGAAAACGATTCGCTCCAGCAACTCGCAAAGCGGCAAGCGCGAAAAGCTTCACATTATCGAAAGTTTTACTTATGACGGCCTCTTGATTTACACGAAAGGGAAAATACACATCGACGAAACCGGAAAAGAAACGCTGTACATCCTAATCTCATCCAAACGCTCAACCTCGATTTAGGTGACATCATGAAACTCACGATTTGTCCCAACTGCGCCTCGCGTAAAATTAAGATCATCGCCGGCACCCTAACCTTCCAAACTCCCAAAGGCGCCGTTACAATTCCTAACGTGAAGCGCGAGAAATGCGAGAATTGCAGCGAAGAATTTTTTGATCACGCCGCCAATGTCATTCTCGATCAATACCGCGGCGACTCAAAAGGATCGCGCCGCACAAGAATTACGAGAATCGCGCCGCACGCACTCCGACAATAAAACCCGTTGGAGTCATGGATTAGTGGGTTACTGGAGTTCTGTTCCTCCAAAACTCCAGCACTCCCTCGCTCCAATCCTCCAAACAATCGGCTCTTTATCCTTTTATCTCTTTTGGCTCCTTGCCATGAACCTCGCTTCCCTCGTCTTCACCCTCACCGCCGCCGAAACCACCTCCATGCCCTTGCACACCGGCCGCATTCTCCACGCCTCGTTCTTGCGCTGGCTCGAACGCGATCATGCCGAGCTGGTCGCGCAACTGCACGAGGCCAATCATCCGAGGCCTTACACCGTTTCCAACTTGCAAGGCGCTCTCACGCCCCAAGGCGAACGCCTCAAGCTCGCCCAAGGCGACACGTGCTGGTTTCGCCTCACGGCCATGGAAGAATTTTTTCTGCAATGCGTGCGCACTTCCATTGAACAACATAAAATCGGTCCGCAACCCGACGACCGCCGCCTCGTGCCCGGTCCGATCTTTCAAACCCGCGACGAACATCCGTGGGCCGCGGCCACGAGCTTTGCGCAACTCGCGCAAACCCTCTCGCGCGAAGCCGCCGAACGCCCGCTGACTCACAGCCTCGCCTTGCGCTTTGATTCGCCCACCTGTTTCATCGAAAACAAACAAGCGCTGCCTCTGCCCGTGCCCAACTATGTCTTCGGCTATCTCGCCAACAAATGGCAGCTCGCCAGCCCGTTTGCCCTGCCCGTGGACGATGTGCAACACTTCGTTGAAAGCCTCCATCTCTCGCACGCGAAAATTGAAACGCAGCGAGTGGACGTGCAAAAATATGAGCGCACCGGCTTCACCGGCGAAGCGCGTTTTGCCCTGCACCATGCGCTCCCGGAAAATTATCGCCAGGCTTTGCACCTCTTGGCAAAATTTGCTTTCTTCAGCGGCGTCGGCTCCCACACCACAATGGGCATGGGACAGGTTGCGCAAATCGCAACGGGCAAGGCGTAATGAGCCAAGGGCATTGAAACCCAACCAGAAGCTGGTTGTCTAGACCTCATCATGCGGGCAAGCTCTCGAACGCAACGTTGTAGTGCGCTGGGATAGTTACGACCTCGGCCTTTCTTCCTCACAAGCTCTTTCCAATCGCAAAGGACCAACGAAACTGCGTTTGCTCCTCGCCCGGCAACGGATGGCTCAACCACAGCGGAAAATATACGCGCGCTGAGAGGTTGGAAAACAACGAGAGATTGCCGCCGAACAGCCGCGATTTATTTCCGAGAAAAGATAGGCCCACACCGGCATCGGAACGCGTTTGCGAGTCGCCGTCGCGCACGGGCCAAAGCTTGCCAACGTCATAAAATCCGAATAAGCGCAGGCGGCCTCTTGAGCCCAGCTCAAAGTTCGCGGTGAGAAATTGCTCTGCCGGCAAAGGCAAACCCGCATAGCCGCGCAAATAGCCGCCGCCTTCCACGTATCGCCGTGAAAACGCCAATGCCCCACCGCCGGTTTCCATCACGCCATTCGCGAAGCGTTCGCGCGGCGCGGCGCCTTCGGCATGAAAGCGATCTTGCAACGGCAAACGATCCTGCCCGAAAGACGTGGCGGCATTCGCGCGCGTTCGCAACAGCAATCCAAAGCGTCTGTAATCTGCTTCGAGGCGGCCGCTCATTTTGGTGAATTGCGCCTCGCGCCAAGCCTGCTCACCGCGCACGCGCGCTTCGGCATCGAAACGGTTATTCCCAAATCTGAGCTTGGCATTCACATACGTGAATAATTGCGCGACGTCGTCCCATTCTTCCAAGCGCACGTTGCCGGTGTCGTTGCGCACTTCGCGATAGGTATAGGCGCGATCCAGCAAGCCGCTATAGTTGAAGCCAATCTCCAAGCTGCGACTGTTCGAAGTGATGATGCCTTGTGAGCCGTTGAACTCGAGGTGCGCATCGGCTTCGAAACGGCCGGCATGTTTGCGCGCGAGCAGATGATAGCGCGTCAACAAATTGTTGCGCCGCAGCGGATGGTTGTATGCAAGCTTGCCATCGACTTCGCGCGAGGCCACGCCGTACAGCAATTCCAAAGTGAGATTGTTATAAAACGCGCGATAGCTGCTGCTCGTGCGCAGGCCCAAACGCAGGCCGTCGATTTTGTTGTAATCCAGCAAAGGCCTCCACAAGACAAGATAGGCATCGCTCGGCATGTGAATGAGGCGCATCAACGGCAAGTCCGGCTTGAACTCCAAACGCCGGCGGCCGTTGTTGAGCGGGTTGCGATCCATGATGCGATCTTCGGGATCGAGGCGCACTTCCTTCGGCTTCGTCTTGGTTTCAAATACGAGCGTGTCGGATTGGGCTTTGCCATCCCAACGCTGCACGAGTTTTTGCTCATCGCCCAAATCGAGCGCAACCTCGACGGGCATGACGCCGTTGCCTTGACGCTGCACTTCCACTTCCGTGACCCACGTCGAGTCGTTGCGTTGATACTTGCGTACTGCGCCTTTTTTATAATCCACCACGGGCGTGTCACGCAGCCATTGTTCGAAGAACCAACTCAAATCCTGCCCGCTCACTTGCTCGCACACGGCGCGGAAATCTTCTTCACGCACATGTTGAAAAGAAAACTGCCGCACGTACTCGCGCAAAATGTTTTTGAAGAGGGAGTCCCCGACCACGTAGCGCAACATCTCATAAAAGATTTCGGACTTCAAATAAACGTTAGCGGCCATGCCGATGGGATCGCGATACTCGTGAATCTCGTTGGCAATCGGCTCGTTTTGGCCGGAGTCCATGTACAGACGCGCGAAGTTGCGAAAGAAATTGTCGAGCGAGGGCAGCGGGTATTGGCGCTCGAAAAAGTTCATGTCCTCTCGCGCCTCTTTTTGATCATAGCCGCGCTTGCCGTATTGTTGCTCGTTCATGGCTTTGGCGAGATACATGCTGAGGCCGCGCGCCATCCATGCGGATTTTACGCCGTTGCTCGCAACCATTGCGGGAAAGTAAAGCCCGGCGCTCGCATAGGCCAGCTCGAAATAGCCGGCCTCTTCGCAAAACATCAAACCCGGTTGCGCTGCGCTTACGCGCCTGGATTGCACCAGGCTCAAATGTGAAAACGGATACGGCCCGGTGTGGCCGGCGAGAAAAGCGAAGACGGTATCGAGGTGCGCGCTCGTGTTTTTGATCCATTCATATGCGCCTTCGCCTTCGGCAAAAAGATGGAAAGTGGGCGGGCCTTTTTTTTCCACATGAATGAAACACGGCGAAGCGCTCCAAATAAAATTATGCTGCCGCTTTGCATGAAAACGCACGACGCGCGTTTGCTGCTGCAATGCTCTTTGCCGGCGCGCAGCCGCGAGCGAATCCTGTTGCGCGCGGAAGGCCGTGCTATCGCCTGCGAGATCGAGCGTGACTTCATTCCAACCGGCATTGCCCGCGATGATTTCGCCCGAACCGACGATGATATAATTCGCCGGCACGCGCACGGTCACGTCCATCTCGGCGAACTCGCTGAACACGTCTTCGCTTTCCATCATAAAATGAAACGGCTCGGCATGCCAGCCCTCGTCATCATAAACGCACAACACAGGAAACCACAGCACGGCGTCAACGCGCGGCGGCCGTGTTTTCGCGCGCTCGAATAACCGCGTGTAATCTTGCGTGAATTGCAACGCGAGCGCAAGCGTGTCGCCCGGCAAGAGCGCTTGGGGCAAACTCAAATTCAGAATCGTGTCGTGAAAGTCGAAGGCTTGAATGGCGAACTCGGTCTCTTCGCCGATGGAGAGAAACTGCACGCTGGAGATGGTGAGCGGAAAACCTTTGCGCTGCTCGAACCGCATGCCGCCTTGATTGACGCGCTGCATCTCGCGCGCGGCGGTGTTCTCTTCATCATGAAAAGCATTGGCCGGAACTTGCAGATAGATGCGATCCAATGTGTCCGGAGAGTTGTTGCGATAGAAGATCGTCATCTCGCCCGCAAGCTGTTTGGCCGTTGTATCTAGTTCGACCTCGATTTGATAGCGCGCGGTCTGTTGCCAACGGTTGGGGTTTGATTGATGAGTTTGAGCGAGGGAAGAAGCAGTAACGATGAAGGCGGAAAAGAAGAGCAGATTGATGCTGCACATAAGGTTTCTTGTTTGAATTTGACGGAATGGAATTGGGTGGCAAAGGTACGAGCAAATCTACGGTGAGGTTGCAAAGATACAAAAAGAGGAAAAGCTTCTAAAAAGTGGATCCCGAGTCAACAATTATCCGAATAGCGATTTGACTTTCGTGATCGTCTGAGGATCATTCTCCATCAAATGCAACAACACCAAAGCCGGCCCGCGCGGATTGCGAACGCCGCGTTCCCAGCCTCGCAGCGTGTTCGTGCTGATGCCAAAAGCCGCGGCAAAGTCGTTCTCATTCATGCCGGTTCTCAAACGCAGGTTTTTAACGTTGACGCGAGGGAGAACGTGAAGCTTGGTGCCGTTGTCACGGCCTTGCGCGTACTCGAGCGCTTCTTCCAATCCTCTTTTGATGCTTTCGTAGGTTTTGTTCATTGCACTAACTCAGATAAGTGTTGACCAAAGCTTTCGCCAGTTTGGCAAATTCATTTCGTTCGGCTTTGCTGAGGTTTTCTTTCTCTCCTTTGCCGAAAATTGAAAGCATGAATACCGGCATGCCTTCATTGTAATAGAAATAAATCACTCTCGCGCCGCCGCTTTTGCCTTTTCCTTCACGCGCCCATCTCAACTTGCGAATCCCGCCCGTGCCCTGCATGATAACGCCTGCTTCTGGATGAGTTGCAACAAACGCAATCAATGCATCTTTTTCATCCTCATCCAAAAGCCTTGTTGCTTTGCGCGCAAACTCCGGCGTTTCGGCGATGGTAATATACATGGCCGAAATTAGCTTTGGCTAGATTGAATGTCAAATCCTTTTTCGAGACGGTCAAATATTCTATTGTGCGGCGCGCACGACTCGAACATTGTTAGTGTAGCCAACAGGGAAGTAGGCACAATGACCGCCGTAAAAACCAACTACCCACCTCGCCGCCCACGTCGTCGCCGACCCGCCATACTCGTCCGCCATCCAAATCCACCGCTGTATGAACGCAAACATAAGATCGAGATAGAACCCTCCAGTCTTTTCCTCATTTTCCATTAAAGACATTGCTTCCTCTAAAGTCGGCAAACGCCAGTCGTTAAAACCCTCGAAGTGCTGCGCATTCAACCCATAAACGTATTCTTCCGCCTTTGCAAATGTTACCACATCGGACAAACCGCCTTGTTGCCATATGAGGTCAGTTGTGTGATCAAAAACTACATGGCCGTTTTGCCGGAGTTCAAACTTGTTGTCTATGCCATTGCCTCTGGGATTGCTCCACGATTTCGACCACTGAGTTTCGCGGCAGTAGAAATCATATTTTTGCAGCATAGCTTTGACGTCAACTTCCGCGAGCGTTGCGGGTGCGCTGCGTAGGCGAAGCAAGTTTTCAGTGATCACTTCTTCCCGAGGCCGTTGGCTGGGAGTCATACGAGCGACTGGAGTTGCCGCTTCAGGTGTGGTGGGGGTGGATAGAGTGGGTTGAGGGAGCTTCAAAGCTTGCAGCAATTGCGCGAGGCCTGGTTCAATATCTTTGAAATCCAAATACGCCTTGTGCGCTAAGATCGCGGGCAGCGCAGCGCCATCCAACCGGCAAGGGATGATGGCCTTTTCGAGAGATACGGCATTGGTCCATTCGAGCCTGACCCAGCGCGATTGACTTGCGGTTTTCGACCAGACGAGCACGAGCGTGTTGCACCATTCCAGCGCCTCGCTGATGCGCTCCGGCAAATTATCTCCGCCGCGAATGCCTTCATGATCAACCCATACTTCAGCGCCCGCGGCCTTTAACTCATTTTCCAAGCGCCGCACGAGTGGCTTGTCTTCCCAAGCGTGGCTAATGAAAATTTTTGGGGTGTTCGTTTGCATGCAAGATCATTCTAAGAACTTGGCCAGCTTCTCCAAAGCTTCCCGCAAATCTGAGGGCACGTCATCTGGCGTCAAGGCTTCGATGATGGCGCGATCGGTCAAAGTAACGTCGTATTGTTGTTGGATTGTTTCTCGCAAGGCCGGCAGCACCACTTCTTTGGCATCGCACCACAAGAACCGCTGTTCGCCGTGCCAAATTTGCTCGAGAAATTCTTCCGCCTTTTCGGTTACGGTCGAAGCCTGCCACCCCAGCTTCTCGATGCGATTGCGGTCGTGGAAAGCATCGATGAGTCTCTTGCGTACGGCGTTGCGCGAGGATTCAATCGCTTCCTCGAGCAACTCCAAGAGCGTTTGTTTGGTGGGGTTCAAAGGCGGAGTTCCTGCAGGAGCCGATTTTAAAACGGCGTTGACAATGGCATTCGGCGCCAACAAATAATTCTCAATTTCCAACCGCTGCCAAATGTGCCACGTTTGATTTGCGGCAAACGGACCTTCAGGACGAGTATATTTCTCCAACTCCATCGTAAGCTGTTCCTCCAAAGCATAATCGCGATCGGCAATCACAAACGCCTTCACTTCGATCGGCTTGGTAGCTCGAAAAGCTTGACGCAATGCTTCCAGGAGCTTTCTTACTGAATCGCCACTTGGCCGCGCATGATGGTGGAGAAAGATCAAACGGCTTTGCACGAGACCATATTCCTGCGCGCCCAAGATTTGACGCATAAACAGGCGCAGCAGGCTCTCGTCGTACTTGTCTTCAACAATCACGACCTTGCTGTATGAATCAATGAGCAACAAAGCAAGGTTTTCGAGCCCGCCCAAGTTTGCGACGGTATTCAATACTTCGGTGCGAACATGCAGGCGGTGCGGTGTGGTATTCGCAAAGCTGATGATTTGCTCGGGATTGGCAGTTGTAATCAACTCGGTTGCATGCGTGGCCGCAATCACTTGCACGCCTTCGTTTACCAGGCGATTCAGAACACCGTAAAGATTCGCTTGCAGCTTGCCGAAGAGATGTGCGTCGGGCTCGTCGAGCAGTACCGTTGTGGCTTGCTCGATATAAATTACGGCCAGGATTTGCAAGAACTGCTGAAAGCCGCTGCCGCCGGAAAAAATATCGAATGCGGGCAAGCCTTCCGCTTCCGTATAAGCCACGCGAATATAACGATCCACCTGCTCTTCAAATTCGGGCTCGTGCAAATGGAGGCCAGGAAAAATAGTTTGCATCAATCCGGTAAACAATTCCCAGCGCTCACGGTTTTCGCGAAGATCCAACAGGAGGTTGCGAATGATAACTCCATGCTGGCCCAGCATGCGCAGCTCGCGCCGCACTGCAGACGTTCGCCGCTCCTCGCGCGGATTGAAACCACTATAACTCGGAATCAGCGCAAGATTGAAACTGCCGGCTTGAGAGAGAGGAGGCGTCTCGGACATGCTTTGCACGCCAAAGCGATTGAAGATCAAACTAATTTCAAATTCGAAAACTTGCCCGCCATAAAGCTCGCCTCGCAGCCGGATCGGAATGAGATGCTCCTGCTCGGTTTGAATCCTGTGATCCTTCCATAAATCTGCAGACTCGACCGTGGGAATAACGTAGAACGCGTCCGGGGTTAAAAGCCTTTTTTGGAAAATGAAATCGCCGTTTCTTTTTTCCAAGCAGGCTTGATAACAAAAGTTGAACAACGCGCAGGCTTGCAACACCGTGGATTTGCCGCTGTTATTGGGGCCGACCAATAAATTGAATCCCTCAAAATCGAGATCCAATGTATCGAACCGTTTGAAGTTTTCGACGTGGAGACGTTTGAGCCAAAATTCACGTGACATAACTTGTTTACCTCAATCAAAGTTTTCAAGATTGATTAAATTTATTCTCCCCTACTCAAAATAGCAAGCGCAGTTCTTGAAAAACTTTCATATCGGCATAAACTCCAACCCCAAAATTCTCTCTACAAACCATAGCAGACCGAATAGCAAGATAATGGCGGAGGCGCTGTAAACCACGGGCTTGCGGAAACGTGTGCGCGTGATAAATATCACCAGCGGAAAGAGCAGCGCGACGATAGCCAATTGCCCGATCTCGACGCCGAGGTTGAACGCGAGCAACGAGCCGATCAAACCTTTGGGCGGCAGGCCGAGATCGCGGAGCACGTTGGCGAAGCCGAAGCCATGCACGAGTCCAAAACAGAAGGTCAAAACCCAACGGTGCTTCGTGCTCTCTTCCAACGGCGTTTTGTGAGAGCCGGCGAGCAGCAAAAAATTTTCCGCGCCGACGTATGCGATGCTCAGTGCAATACCGGATTCCACCAATCGCCCCGGCAAAGACAAAATTTCAAGCGCGGCGCAAATGAGCGTGAGGCTGTGCGCGATCGTGAACGAGGTGACGATCCTGACGAGGTTGCCAAAGCGGCCGCCGATGATGAGCAGGCCGACGAGAAACATGATGTGATCATAACCTAAAAAAATGTGCTCCACACCCAACACTGTGAACTCGCGAACCTGTTGTCCGAACGTCGCTTCACCGCCGACGATGAAGCGGCGGCGCATTTCATCCGGCGTGAAAATGGCTTGATCGAGTTTATCGCCATACACGATTTTGGCGAGCACTTTGTGGTCTTTGCCAAACGTTTCGAAGAAATCTATACTGAGGCCGATTTCCCCCGGCGCTTGATCGAGCGCTTTGGTGAAGACGAAGTTGATAAAGAGATTTCCGAAATCGTCTTGCGTGAAGCCGCCTTCTTGTTGCTCCAATGCCGTGGGCGTATAACCGATTGCCAGCGCGAAGCGCTTTTCGAAATATTCATACATGCGCGGCATGGCGGCGAGCAGCTCTTCGCGATTGACCGTGCCGTCTTGATCAATATCCAACGCGAAGGCTTTGTTGAGATCGGTGAGGTCGAAAGTGAACGTCACTTCGAGCTTATTCGGCGTGACAGTGATGGACGTGTAGCTGGTATTGGTTTGGTGGGCGAAGAGAAGTGAGGAGGAGCAAATGAAGAGGACGAGAAAAATCGTGAGCCGTTTCAAACGTGGTCTCCTATTTACGCGCTTGGCAAAAAGCCCACACGGGCGTTGATTCCAGCACTTAAAAAGATTCTTCCAGAATGACAACCCTGGATTGGCGGCGAGATTATAAGCCAATCCGCACAATTAGTCAAGGCGGGAGCGGGCTCGATGAGATCGCAGCACCTCCAGTGCGATAATTTTTCTCACCCGCTCTGCGCGCTTTTCGCACTTTCGCGCGATGGTTCGTATTTAGGAATATCATAGAGCAGATTGTATTTGCATCTTTCTGGCAAAAAGGATGGAAAACAAGCCTACCATCTAACATGATGTGCTTCAAGCCGGAAGCTCTACGCGAACGGTTGTGACGAGCGGGTATGAGTAACATTACACGCTTGGCCCAACGGTTGGCGCTTCGTTTCTTCAGACCGGCAGGGTGCGAGCGACATCGCCTTCTCAGAAATACACTCGCAGTTTTTAGATAGCATGCTCATGTTCCTACCTCATAGAAAACAGGTTATGCCGTCTTTTCTTTTTTAACCTCATTTGCCGTCATCTCTTTTTTGACACACCGCCAGGGATGAATTTGCACGCGGTTTGAGCACGGTCATGGACGCACCCTGCACAACGTTTCGTTTCGAATTTGGTTTGAAAAAGCATGCAACGTTTCAGGAGGCAACACATGAATTATTGGTCGCGTCGCTCTATCCAAGACGGTCGTGAGAGTGGTGCTCGGAAGTGGCTGCAAATCGTATTGGTTTGCGCGGCAACATTCGGTTTAAATTTGCAAACCGCGCAAGCGCAAACTTGCGCTTCAACGGCAGTGACGAAAGGCTATCGCGATTTTAATTTCGGATCGACGGTTTATAATCTGCCTACGGCCGAGAAGCCCGAGCACAAGCTCTGGTGGAACGACGACTTTTGGTGGGGCAGCTTGTGGGATCCCTCCGCGAACAAATATCGCATTCATCGCTTCAATCTCAGCAGCCAATGTTGGACGAGCGTCGGCCCGGATATCGACGACCGCTCGCAATCGCTTGCCGATGCCTTATGGGACGGCAGCAAGCTCTATATCGCTTCGCACATTTCGGAACTGACGAGCGCCACCGGCAACGGCCGGCTTTATCGCTACAGCTATAACTCCAGCACGGATACCTATTCTTTGGACAGTGGCTTTCCCGTTGACGTGAATAGCGATGAAAGCGAAACGCTGACTTTAACCAAAGACGGCACGGGCAAACTCTGGGTCACTTGGGTTTCGGGCAGCAATGTGATGGTGAATCACAGCACCACGAGCGACGCGAATTGGGCCGCGCCGTTTCAATTGCCGGTGCAAGGCGCAAGCGCCGGCTCGGATGATATTTCCGCCATCGTGCAGTTGAACAACCGGGTTGGCATTTTGTGGAGCAATCAAAACGACAAGAAGATGTATTTCGCCACGCACGTCGACGGCGCTTCCGAAAATTCCTGGCAAGCGCGCGAGACGGCGCTGCAAGACGGCAGCAAGCCCGTGGCCGATGATCACATCAATCTTAAATTACTCGCCGACGGCAGCGGAAATATTTATGCGGCCACGAAATCCAGTACGAGCACTTCGAGCGAAACGCTGATTTACTTGCTGAAACGCGATGATAGCGGGAATTGGTCTTCCTATGAAGTCGCGAAGGAGTCCGAGAGTCACACGCGGCCGATTCTCGCGCTGGATTCCGAGAACCGCATGATTTACGTGTTCCTGGCGCGCTTGAGCGGCAGCCCGCGCTGCATCTATCGCAAGAGCACGAGCATGGACAATATCCAGTTCGCTGCCGGCGTGGGTGACGAGTTCATCAAGAGCACTTCTGATGACATGGTGAATAATCCGACTTCCACGCGCCAGAACGTGAACAGCACGACCGGTATTTTGATTTTGGCGAGCGATGAGAATACGCATTATTATCTGCACGGCTATATGAGCTTGGCGAGCGGCGGCTCGAATCAACCGCCGGTGGCGAATGCTTCGGCGAATCCGCAAAGCGGCGACGCGCCCTTGCAAGTGAGCTTCAGCTCTTCCGGCTCGAATGATCCCGACGGCAGCATCGCTTCTTATTCGTGGAATTTCGGCGACGGCAATACTTCGACCTCCGCGAACCCGACGCACACTTACAACGCCGCAGGAAATTACAACGCGGTGCTCACCGTGACCGACAATCAAGGCGCGACGGGTACGAATAATGTCTCGATCACGGTATCCGCGCCGAGCAATCAATCGCCGGTGGCAATGGTTTCGGCTAATCCACAAAGCGGCGAAGCGCCTTTGTTGGTGAGCTTCAGCTCTGCCGGCTCGAACGATCCCGATGGCAGCATCGCTTCGTATTCATGGAGTTTTGGCGACGGCAATTCGGCAACCGACGCGAATCCTTCACACACCTACAACGCCGCGGGAAATTATGATGCGGTGTTGACCGTGACCGATAATCTCGGCGCGACGGCAAACGCTTCGGTGAATATTTCCGTGTCGCCCGCGGGCGGTGGGCAATTGCTGACTTTCAATCCCACGGATGATACGCAAGCGAATTCTTCGAACCCTTCCTCGAATTACGCCTCGTTGACAACCTTCCGCGTGCGCAACGGGTCGCCGACGTATAACAGCTATCTGAAGTTTGACGTGGCGGGCTTAACGGGAACCGTGGTGCGCGCAACGCTCCGCTTGTTCGTTGGCGATGACGGCCCCGACGGCGGCACGCTCTATTCGATCTCGAACAATTATGCGGGCACGAGCACGCCGTGGGTGGAAAGCGGCTTGAATTGGAGTAATGCGCCCGCTCTTTCGGGAACGCCGATCACGTCATTGGGAACCGTTCCGCTGAATACGTGGATTGAGATCAACGTCACCTCGGCGATTACGGGCAACGGCACTTTCAGCTTTGGTTTAAATTCCAATTCCACCAATAGCGTGTATTACACCTCCAAAGAGCAGGGCACATACTTGCCGGAATTGATTGTCGAAAGCGTTCCCGGCTCCGGCAATCAAGCGCCCACGGCAGCGGCCTCCGCCACGCCGCAAAACGGCGATGCGCCTTTGCAAGTGAGCTTCAGCTCCACCGGCTCGAACGATCCCGATGGCAGCATCTCTTCGTATGCATGGAATTTCGGCGATGGCAACTCTTCTTCGGACGAGAACCCGACGCACACATACAACTCTGCGGGCAATTATACCGCGGTGTTGACCGTGACCGACAATCAAGGCGCGACGGGAACAGATAACGTTGCGATCACGGTGAATGCCTCCGGCCCAACGCCGCCGGCAGCGCCGAGCAGCTTGAGCGCAACCGCGGTGAGCACGAGCCAAATCAATTTGTCGTGGGCTGACAACTCCGGCGATGAAGACGGATTTAAAATCGAACGCAAGACCGGCGCGAACGGCACGTATGCCGAAATCATCTCGTTGGGCAGCAATGCGACGTCTTATTCGAACACCGGCCTCGCCGCGGGCACGAACTACGTCTATCGCGTGCTCGCGTTTAATGCCGGCGGCAACTCCGCTTATTCGAATGAAGCGAGCGCAACCACGCAAGGCGGCAGCGGCAACGTCAATCTCGCTTTGAATCAACCTGCGGCCGCGATGACCTCGGACGCGAGCTATCCGCCGAGCCGCGCGAACGACGGCAATGCGAGCAACTATTGGCGCAGCGGCAGCGTGAGCGGCAGCAGCCCAACGAATTGGTGGCGCGTGGATTTGGGCGCGAGCCAAACCGTCGCGCGCATCGTGGTCAAATGGAAGGACAGCTACTTCGCGAAGATGTACGACATTCAAATCTCCAACGACGACGTGAATTACACCACGGTTCATGCCAACGATGCCGGCGCCAAAGGCACGCAGGATATTTCCTTCGCACCCTCGTCCGCGCGTTACGTGCGGATCTACATGCGCGCGAATCAGAAATCGAACTATCGCATCTTCGAGTTTGAAGTTTATGCGAGCGGCAGTTTGGGCAAAGGCCTGGCCGGCGCAGAGGAAAATGACGCCGTTATTCCCGCGGAAATTGCATTGGAGCAAAACTATCCCAATCCGTTCAATCCGAACACGAACATCGCATTCGCGTTGACCGAAGAGGCGCATGTCACGCTCCGCGTCTATGACATGCTCGGCGCCAAAGTCGCCACGCTCGTCAACGGCGTGCGCAAAGCCGGCCGCCACATTGCCACGTTTGACGCGAGCCGCTTGCCCACGGGATCATATTACTACGTTCTGCAAATCGGAGAAACGCGCCTCGTGCGAAGGCTCTCGTTTGTGAAGTAATTTTCTGTTCGTAGTGACGCCTTCAGGCGTTGTTGTAAAAAATACCTCAGACGCCTAAAGGCGTTACTACGAACGTTAGATTTCCAGGCCGATGAGAAGCCCCATGCTCATCGGCCTTTTTGTTTTGGCGTGGGAATACCTCGCGCAAAAATCTTGTTGCAAAAGACGCATGAAGTTCGTTATCGTGGCGCAGTCAATATCAAGCACTCAGCCAGGCATAATGTGAAGCCCTCTCATAAAATCATCTCTCTGCTGCTCCTCTTCAGCCTCGCGCAGTCCTTCGCGCCTGTCGTTCGCATGGCCACAGAGGCCTCGTGCTGCATGACGGAAGAAAAAATGTCTACGGCTCAAGGCTGTTGCCAAAAAGAGCAGCCCGTGGTGCAAATGCAATGTTGCCCCGGCAATGCCTTGCCCGCTTTGCAAGCGACTCCTCCGAGTGCGCAAACACTAAAAAAAGTTTTGCAGCTTCAGCTCGCGCCTTCCGTTTTTTTTGCCGAAGTGAGTTTGCTTGCAAATGTGAGCTACGAAAGCTCCGCTCCCTCCTCTTTCAACCCGCATCTCAACAGCAATCACCGCTACTTGCTCTCCGCCACTCTCCTGCTCTGATCTTCATTCAAGGGTAAAGTACGCCCTTCTCGAAGCGTGTGCTTCGCCTTCATGCCCTCACAATCTCGCTTGATTTGATAATCAAAGCCGGCAGTCCGTTCGTTCTGCCACGATTAGGCCGTGGTATCTGGTATGATAAAGCCGCGATCAAACCGTGGCTGAACCTAGCCAAAGGTCGATTTATGAAATGGGTCCTCTTTACAATGATAAGCTGCGCCGCTGCCTTTGCTCAAAATGAGCAAGACCGGGCTTTAGTGCTCGATGAGCTTATTCGAGCGGCGCTGCAAAACAATCCGGAGCTGCGCGCTTTTGCCGAGAATCATCGCGCGGCGCAAGCCCGCATTCCGCAAATGAGCAGCCTCGACGATCCGATGTTCAACGTCGAGATCGAAGAAGCCCCGCGTTCGGCGCCGTTCAATACTTCGCAATGGCGCTACCTCAATTTTACGTTCGCGCAAAAACTTCCTTTTCCAGGAAAACTCTCCAAAGCCAAAACGCTGGTCGAGATCGACGTTGAGCACGCACATCATGATTATGAAGAGAAAGCGCTCGAGGTCATGGCCAATGTCAAAGCCGCGTACTTCGAGCTGTACATGATTCAACGCGGCCTCGAGGTCAATCAGGAAAATATCAATTTGATGGCGCGGTTCGTCAACATTGCCAAAGTTCGCTACGCCGTCGGGCAAGTCATGAATCAAGACGTGCTGAAGGCCAACGTCGAGTTGGCTCGGCTGGCGAACACGCAGATCACTTTGCAACAGCAGGAAGAAACCGTGAAGGCGATGTTGAACGTATTGCTCAACCGCGCGCCGCAAGCGCCGCTCGGACAAACGGTTTTGCCGGAAAGAAGCCTGCTGTCGTTTGATCTCGAAACGCTGCAACGTGTCGCGCTCGCCCATCGCCCGATGCTTCATCACGATTCGTTGAGCATCGCGCAGAGTCGCGTCGCGAATAGCCTGGCGCGCCGTCAGTATTGGCCGGACTTCGACTTGTCGCTCATGTACGTCACCTCGCCGTTTGACGGCTTTCGCGGCTTTACGGCGATGGCCGGCGTGAGCTTGCCGTTCTCGTTGTGGTCCATCAAAAAACAGCGCGGCAGAGTTGCAGAAACCGCGGCCGAGGTGCGGATGAAAGAAGCGCTGTTCAACAACACGAGGAACATGATTCTCTTCGCCGTGAAAGACGGGCTGACCAAAGTGCGGAGCGCGCAGCGCATGCTCGATCTGTATCGCACCACGGTGTTGCCGCAAGCCGAGCAGTCTTTGCAAGTCACGCTCGCCAATTATCAAACGCGGCAAACCGATTTTCTCATGCTGCTCGATAGCTATCGCATGCTGCAAATGTCCAAGATGGAGTATTACGAAGCCGAGGCGAAGTATGAAATGAGTTTGGCTGAGTTGGAACGGGCCGTGGGCAAAAAACTTGAGTGAAAGAGTACTACAATGTTAGGTCGGCACAGTCTCCTCAACATGTCATTCTGGAAGAACCTTTTTAAGCACTGGCATCAACCCTCATATGGGCTTTGTTCCAAGTGCGTAAAAAGGTTCCTTCTGAATGACAAAATTGGGTGAAACCCCAAACTTAAAGTTGTAGTGAAAAGCATGGAGCTCAAATCTATGAAAGCAGCAAAACTTTTTTGTGCGCTCGCGCTAATCAGCTCGGCGTGCCGGACTTCTCAAAGCGGCAATAACTCGCAACCCGCTATTCAACCGTTGCCCTCTCCGGCGCAATCCGAAAGCAGCGTGCCGAATCTCTTTGCGGCTGCGGACGGCAAAGTTTATTTGTCGTGGATAGAAACGCCCGCGGAGAAGCGGCATGTTTTGAAATATAGCGTCCTGCACGAACGCGGTTGGTCGAACGCCGCGACGATCGCGGAAGGCCGCAACTGGTTTGTGAATTGGGCGGATTTTCCCTCCCTCCGTGTTTTAAACAACGGCGTGCTGGTCGCTCATTGGCTCCCCAAAACCGGAGAGGGCAAGTATGCCTATGCGGTGAATATTTCTTTCGCAGCGAATGGCGGAAAAGCTTGGAAGACGCCGGTCGTGCCGCACACCGACGGCACGCCGACCGAGCACGGCTTCGTTTCGCTTTTGCCATGGGAAAATGATCGCGTGCTCGCCGTTTGGTTGGATGGCCGCGACCATTGGTACAAACGGCGGAACGAGGACGAAGACGGCGATGAACACGGTCTCACGAGCTTGCGCTCCGCGATCATCGACATGAACGGAAATCTTTACAACGAAGCCGTGCTTGACGAGCGCGTGTGCGATTGCTGTCAAACGAGCGCCGGACTCACGCCGGCCGGCGTCATTGTCGCCTATCGCGATCGCTCCGAGAAAGAGCATCGCGATATCGCTCTCGTGCGTTTTGAAAACGGCCAATGGTCGCAACCGGAAACATTGTTCAGCGACGGCTGGGAAATCAAAGGTTGCCCGGTGAATGGCCCTTCGGTCGCAACACGAGGCCATGAGGTTGCCATCGCTTGGTACACCGCGGCGCATGATACGGCAAAAGTCAAAGTCATTTTCTCGCACGACGGCGGCAAAACTTTCGGCCAATCGCTGCGCGCCGATGATGGCGATCCGATGGGCCGCGTCTCCGTGAGCTTGCTCGCAAACGGCGAGGCCTTGCTTTGTTGGATGGAGATGGTCGAATCGGGCGCCGAGGTGCGCATTCGACGCGTACGGCCCGCGGGCGGCATTGGCCCCTCGATGATCGTCACGCCCACCAGCGCCACGCGCGCCAGCGGCTTTCCACGCATGGCGCTCAACGGCGAGGAACTCGTATTTGCCTGGACGAAATTAGAGGACGAGCGCAACGTACACACGGCGAAAATGAAATTGAGCGCGTTGCAGTAATTGCAACGATAAGCGGCAGGAAGAAATGTAGCGCAGCCTCTGGACTGCAGGCAAGAATGCCTGCGCTACCACACGTGCGACCAGCACGACTGCCTGGATTGCACAGCCAAGAAACGGAGTGCAATGCTTTAGCATTGCGCAACGCTGAAGCGTTGCACTCCGGTTGCTTTCTGAAAAAGCCACCTCAAGTGGCATGGCACTCGAAAGGAAGGTTGCACCATGGCTAAAGATCCCATTTGCGGCATGACGGTGGACGAATCTAAGAGCCTCCGCGCTGAACGCGACGGGCAAACGTTTTATTTTTGCAGCGAACATTGCCGGCAAAAATTTCTTGCGCAACCCGCGCCGCAATTGCTCACCATTCAAAGGCATTATCATGTGGAAGAAAAGGCCTCGGCTTCCGAACATGCCAAACACGAAGCGCACGCGCACGGCGCTGCAACGGAAGTGAAACCTTCGCCCGCAGTACGGGGGCGTAGCGCAGACATCTTGTCTGCCCCGCGTGGCGTAGCGCTACATTCAACAAGTGAAGCCTCACCGCCCACGGCAAAATATTTTTGCCCGATGTGCCCGGACGTTGCGAGCGATAAGCCCGGCGATTGCCCGAAATGCGGCATGGCATTGGAAAAAAATCCCGCGTGGAAACCGCAGAGCAAAGTCATCTACACGTGCCCGATGCATCCTGAAATCGAGCAAGATCATCCCGGCGACTGTCCGATCTGCGGCATGGCGCTGGAGTCGAAAACGATCACACGCGCTAGCGTCGAAGATGATGATTCAGATCTGCGTGACATGACGCGCCGGCTTTGGATTGGCGTAGCGCTCACGTTGCCGGTGTTTCTGCTGGCGATGGTGCATTTGATTCCGTCGCTGAATATAGTGCCGGAAAATATTTCGCGTTGGCTGCAATTCATCCTTAGCACGCCGGTGGTTTTGTGGGCGGGCGGGCCATTCTTCCGGCGCGGCTGGCGCTCGATCAAAACGATGCAATTGAACATGTTCACGCTCATCGCCATTGGCGTGAGTACGGCGTATGTCTTCAGCGCCGTGGCGATGCTGTTGCCCAATTTATTTCCGCATTCGATGCGGCGCCACGGCGGCGTTGATATTTACTTTGAAGCCGCTGCAGTCATCGTCGTGCTCGTATTGCTCGGACAAGCGCTCGAATTGCGCGCGCGCAGCCGCACCGGCAATGCTATTCGCGCGTTGCTCAATCTCGCGCCGTCGACCGCGCGTTTGCTTCGCGGCAGCGAGGAACAAGACGTGCCATTGGAAGCCGTGAAAGTGGGCGACCGTTTGCGCGTGCGTCCCGGCGAAAAAATTCCGGTGGATGGCGTCGTCGTCGAAGGCCGCAGCAGCGTGGATGAGTCAATGATTACTGGCGAGCCGATTCCGGTTGAGAAAAATACCGGCGATAAAATCACCGGCGGCACGGTCAATGGCACCGGCAGTTTTGTGATGCAAACGCAGCGCGTCGGCAGCGACACTTTGCTCGCGCAAATCGTGGATATGGTCGCGCAGGCGCAACGCAGCCGCGCGCCGATTCAAAGTCTGGCCGACAAAATTTCCGGCTACTTTGTTCCTGCCGTCTTGGCGATTGCCGTGATCACCTCACTGCTGTGGTACTTCTTTGGCCCGGAGCCTCGCCTCGCTTACGCTATCGTCAATGCGGTCGCGGTGTTGATCATTGCTTGTCCGTGCGCCTTGGGCTTGGCCACGCCCATGTCGGTGATGGTCGGCGTTGGTCGCGGCGCACAGGCCGGCGTGCTCATTCGCAACGCCGAGGCCATCGAAGTGATGGAGAAAGTGGACACGCTGGTCGTCGATAAAACCGGCACGCTCACGGAAGGCAAGCCGCGTCTCGTTGCCGTGTTGACCACTGAAAATTTTAATGAGAAGGAATTGCTAGGGGCTGCGGCTTCGGTTGAACAAAGCAGCGAACATCCACTTGCAATGGCAATCATGCAAGGCGCGAAGGAACGCGGCGTGAAGCCGCGGTCGGTTGCCGATTTCGCATCGATCACCGGCGCAGGCGTGATCGGCAAACTCAATGGACGAGAAATTATTGCAGGCAAGCTAACTTTCTTGCAACAGCGCGGCGTGTCCGGCATCGCAGTCCTTGAACAACGAGCAACACGACTGCAATCCGAAGGCAACACGGCGATCTTCGTCGCGATCAACGGCAAAGCCGCAGGCGTTCTCGCCGTCGCCGATCCCATCAAAGCTTCAACGCCTGCTGCTATCGAGGAACTGCACCGGCTCGGTTTGAAAATCATCATGCTCACCGGTGATAATCGAAGGACAGCGGAGGCGGTCGCGAAGGAACTCGACATTGATGAAGTGGAGGCCGGCGTCGAGCCGAAAGATAAACACGAGCGCATCAAACAACTGCGGCAACAGGGCCGCGTGGTGGCGATGGCAGGTGACGGCATCAACGACGCGCCGGCATTGGCCGCGGCGCACGTGGGCCTCGCGATGGGCACGGGCACTGACGTGGCGATGGAAAGCGCCGGCATCACGCTCGTCAAAGGCGATCTGCGCGGCATCACCAATGCGATCTCCTTGAGCCGCGCGATGATGCGCAACATTCGCCAGAATCTTTTCTTCGCGTTCGTTTACAACGCGCTCGGCATTCCCCTCGCGGCGGGCGTGCTCTATCCGTTCTTTGGATTATTGCTCAGCCCCATCATCGCGGGCGCGGCCATGAGCTTCAGCTCGGGTTCAGTGATTGCCAACGCGCTCAGGTTGCGGAGACAGAAACTTTAGCATCAGGATTAAAAACATGAATCGAAAATCTATTCTTCTGCTTGCCGGTTTAGCGGTGCTCGCCATCGCCGCGATTTATTTCTACCCGAAATTTTTCGCCTCCCAAAAATCGGAGAAAAAAATTCTCTACTGGACCGATCCGATGCTTCCCGGCGACCGCAGTGATAGCCCCGGCAAGTCGCCGATGGGTATGGAGCGCACGCCGGTGTACGCTGATGAAGCGCAGCCCGAGTCAAGCTCAACGGCGCAGGAAGAATATTACACCTGCCCGATGCATCCTTCCGTGCGAAAAGACAAGCCCGGCGCGTGTCCGGTGTGCGGCATGGCGCTCGTCAAAAAAACGGCGGCGAAGGAAATGTCGGATGGCGACATGGCTTCGCTCGAAGCCGTGCGGCTCTCATCGACGCAGCGGGTGATGGCGAATGTTGCCACGGCCACCGTCGAGCGGCGCATGTTGAACAAAGAAATCAACGCTGTCGGCGTGGTGGAAGTGGCCGAGCCGAATTTCAAGCACATCAGTTCCCGCTTCCCCGGACGCTTGGAAAAGCTTTATCTCAGCTACACCGGACAACAGGTGAAAGCCGGCGATCCGGTTGCCGAGGTGTATAGCCCCGAGGCCATCTCGGCCCAGCAGGAATTTTTGCTGGCGTTGCAATCGCAGGAAATCAGCAAAACGGCGACACTCGCGAACACTTCAACGCAATTGCTCGAGCAAGCCAAACAAAAGCTCGTGCTCTTGGGCTTGGATAGACTCATCCCGGAATTGGAACAGACGCGCAAGGCACGCGAGATCGTGACGACCTATTCGCCGATTCGCGGCACGGTGCTCAAGAAAAGCGTCGATCCGCAACATTACACCTGGGTGGGCGAGGACATGTATGACGTGGCTGATCTTTCCATCGTGTGGATGTATTTGGAGGTTTATGAAAAAGATATTCGCTTTGTCAAAATCGGGCAGCCGGTGCGCATGACGAGCGAGGCGTATCCGAATGAAATCTTCACCGGCAAAGTGACATTCATCGATCCCACGATCAACAACGAAACGCGCACGGTGCGTGTGCGCGCGGAGTTTGCCAATCTCGAGAGCAAGCTCAAGCTCGGATTGTATGTGAAGGCGCAGATTATGATTCCGATCACCGATGCGCTCGTCGTGCCGGCTTCCGCCGTGCTCACGACCGGCAAGCGCACATTGGTGTGGATCGAAGTGCAAGAGAATATGTTCGAGCCGCGCGAAGTCGTGGTCGGCGCGCAAACGGCGGCATACTACGAAGTGCTCGGTGGCTTGCAAGGCGGGGAAAAGATCGTCGTCACCGGCGGGTTCTTGCTGGATTCGGAGAGCCAGTTGCAGCAGGCGTTACGCCAGCATTGAATTTGGAGTGAGGGATTGATGGAGCAGTAGAGTGGTGTGTGTTGCACTCTCGTTGCTCTTCCGATGATTGGGATTGCAACGAGCTAAGAATCATGCCGTGAGTGCAATAGGTTGACGCACATGAAGAATGTCTTTCCGAGTTACTGCACGAAGGAGATTTGCCGGGATAGAAACTACTGCAAGCGTATCGCCAGTACCGGCAAAAAACTCAACTTCGTAGCCTTCGGGATAGGCGGGAGTCGCGGGATGATGTTCGACCGTTGTTCCCATGTCACCAGCAACGAAGTTTTCTTCAGGAAGATCTTGTGTGAGGATCACGCGAGAAAACAATGGATATGTCATGGCCTTTTTACTCCGGAATCAACGTGACAAAACGAGCAAACGATTCTCGCTTGCGAATTATCCAAATCGAGCGCAGCCGGCGTGTTTCACCATTTGGGCCGGTGAGCTGCGCTAGGATTTCATACTTGGCGCCGTAGATAGATTTTTTTCCCGGTGTTGCTTCGACCGGAAGATGTTGAGCTTTCAGATCGCTTGCAAGTCGTTGCCAATGGGCTTGCTCGTAACCCATTTCGCCAAGAAAACGCGCTTTTGACTTGCCTTCGTCATGCGCAGGGTTGAGAACGTAATCGCGTAGCTTCTCAGGAGCAATGAACGTGGTTTTTGCAGAAAGCTTCATACGTTCCCACCGTTGGTTCTTGCATCAGGGTTATCTGAAAATACAAGCTTCTTATTTAGAAGACAACAAACATTTTACCCTCTTTCCAGAGTGAGGCCGCACATTCACATCACTCAGGAGCTTACATGATCGAAAAAATCATCGACTACTGCGCGCGCAACAAGTTCATCGTAATCTTGTTCTACGCGGTCATTGTGGGCTGGGGTCTGTGGGCCGTGCAGAACACGCCGCTCGATGCCATTCCGGATTTGTCTGAAAATCAAGTCATCGTCTTCACCGAATGGATGGGCCGTTCGCCGCAATTGGTCGAAGATCAAATCACCTTTCCGCTCGTTACGGCGCTGCAAGGCGTGCCGCAGGTGCATGCCGTGCGCGCGCAGTCGATGTTCGGCATGTCGTTCATCTATATCATATTCGAAGAGACGACGGAGTTGTATTGGGCGCGCAGCCGCGTGTTGGAAAAACTTTCGACGGTGCAGGCGATGCTGCCGCCCGGCGCGAAGATGCAGCTCGGCCCGGACGGCACCGGCGTCGGCCACGTGTATTGGTATACCGTCGAAGGCAAGCATGATCTAGGCACGTTGCGCGCGATTCAAGATTGGTATGTGAAGCTGCACTTGCAAGGCGTGCCCGGCGTGGCGGAAGTCGCTTCCATTGGCGGATACGTTAAACAGTATCAGGTTGATGTCGATCCCAACAAAATGAAAGCCTACAACCTCTCGCTGAATGAAGTGCGCGACGCGGTGTTGCGCTCGAACAACGACGTAGGCGGCAAGATTCTCGAAATCTCCGACGCGGAATATTTCGTGCGCGGGCAGGGCTACATTCAATCGCTGCGCGACGTTGAAAATGTCGTGGTCGGCAACGGCGCAAACGGAACGCCGATTTTCATTCACAACATTGGCGCGGTGCATCTCGGCGGCGATATTCGTCGCGGCGCGTTGGAGAAAGACGGCAAAGGCCAAGTGGTGGGCGGCATCGTCGTCATGCGTTACGGCGAGAATGCCAAAGCCGTGATTGATCGCATCAAGAAAAAAATCGCGGAGATTACGCCCGGCCTGCCGCCCGGCGTTGAAATCAAAACCGCGTATGACCGCAGCGATCTCATCATGGCCGCCATGGACACGCTGAAACGCGCTTTGATCGAGGAAGCCGTTGTCGTCAGTTTGATGGTGCTGATTTTCTTATTGCACGTGCGCAGCGTGATTCGCGTCATTATCGAAATTCCCATTGCCGTGCTGATCGCTTTTATCGGGATGAAACATTTCGGCGTCACCTCGAATATCATGTCGCTCGGCGGCATCGCCATAGCCATTGGCGTCATCGTTGACGCTTCGATTGTGCTGGTAGAAAATGCCTATCGCAACGTCGCGCGCGCGCAAGCAGAAAAAGGTGAGTTGACGAAAGAAGAGTACGTCGAGATTTCCATTCTCTCCGCCAAGCAGGTCGGCCCGGCGATTTTTTATTCCGTCGCCATTATGGTGGTTTCATTTCTGCCCGTGTTTCTGCTCGAAGGGCAGGAAGGCAAACTCTTTCGCCCTTTGGCTTTCACCAAAACTTTCGTGCTCGCCGGCTCCGCGATCATCGCCATCACGCTGGTGCCGATGCTCATGACGATGCTGACGCGCGGCAAGTTTCGCAGCGAGAATAAAAACCCGATCACGCGTTTTTTGAATTGGCTCTACGCGCCCATCATTCATTGGGTGTTGCAGCATCGCAAGCTCACCATCGCGCTCAATGTCATCGCGCTGCTCATCACGATTCCGATGATCATGAGCATGGGCTCGGAATTCATGCCGCCGCTCGATGAAGGCAGCTTGTTGTTCATGCCGGTGACGTTGCCTTCCGCTTCGATCACCGAGGTCAATCGCATTCTGCAGGTGCAAGATGCGATCATCAAGTCGGCGCCGGAAGTGGAGCAAGTTTTGGGCAAGCTCGGCAAAGCGGAAACCTCGACCGATCCTGCGCCGGTGAGCATGATCGAGAGCATTATTCTTTTGAAACCAAAAGACCAATGGCGGCCCGGCCTCACCAAGAACGATCTCATTGCGGAGTTGGATGCGAAGCTGCAAATTCCCGGCGTGCGCAACGGTTGGACGCAGCCGATCATCAACCGCATCAACATGCTCGCCACCGGCGTGCGCACGGATTTGGGCGTGAAAATTTTCGGCGCGAACCTCGACACGTTGGAGCGCTTGGCCATTGAATCAGAACGCATTCTCCGCAAAGTGCCCGGCGCGGCCGATCTTTACGCCGAGCGCACGCAAGGCGGTTTGTTTCTCGATATCAAAATCGATCGCGAAGCGGTCGCGCGCTACGGCATCAATATCGGCGACGTGCAGGATTTGATTGAGACCGCAGTGGGCGGACAGAATCTCGGCGTCGTCATCGCGGGCCGCGAGCGCTTTCCGATTCGCGTGCGCTACGAACGCGAATGGCGCGACAATATCGAAGCGCTCAAAAACTTGTTGGTTCCGGTGAATGTGTCGATGAATGGAGGATCGAAGATGGAGAATCGAGAGGCCAGTGGCATGAACGAAGGAGCGTCGGCTTCAGGAGCGAGTATGAATTCATCAAATGGCGAACCTCGATCCTCAATCCTCGATTCGCGATCCTCGAATGTTTCAACGCGCGCCTACATTCCGCTCGGCCAATTGGCGCAGATCGAAATCACTCCCGGCCCGCCGATGATCTCCAGCGAGAACGCGCAACTGCGCGCGATTGTGTTTCTCAACGTGCGCGGCCGCGATATGGGCGGTTTTGTTGAAGAAGCGAAGACCGTGCTCGAACGCAAGCTGCGCATGCCGCACGGCTACACGCTGCAATGGAGCGGGCAATGGGAAAATCAAATTCGCGCGAAGCAGCGCTTGCGGATTCTGATGCCCCTCGTGTTCCTCCTCATCTTCGTGATGCTTTATTTCACCACAAAAGATTTTACCGAGGCGCTTGTCGTCATGCTCTCCGTGCCGTTCGCGCTCATCGGCGGCGTGTATTTGATTTATTTTCTCGGCTACAATTTCAGCGTCGCCGTGTGGGTCGGCTTCATCGCGCTCTATGGGCTTGCCGTTGAAACCGGCGTGGTGATGGTGGTTTATCTGCACGAAGCGTTGGATCGCAAGCTGCGCGCGCATGAACTAGGTCGGCGCGGCGCGATCACCATCCAGGATGTCACCGACGCGACGATTGAAGGTTCCGTGATGCGGCTGCGCCCGAAAATTATGACGGTCGGCACGAGCTTGATCGGCCTCATTCCCATCATGTGGAGCACCGGCGTCGGCGCGGATGTGATGCAACCGCTCGCCGCGCCGATGATCGGCGGCTTGATTACCTCGACGATTCACGTGCTCGTGGTCACGCCGGTGTTGTTCAGTTATATGAAGGAGCATGCGCTGAAGCAGGGAACGCTGAAGATGTCGAAGATGGCGGGTTGGATGAAGGAAGGCACAGACTAAATGGACCAACGGGGCCGGTAGTGAACATAACCAATCGCCCCCATCTCTTTATCGGCGGATATTTTAGTGTCTCGCTATTCCTTTTCGGTACTTTTTGACCGATGCGCTTTTTATACTCTTCTATTTGCTTGTCGGCGTGGCGCCCCAGCACCATGGCAACAATAGTTGAGATCAAAGCAACGAAGGCGGCACCGATGAGAAACTCATTCATGATCGGCTTCCGGCGTTACTTTTGGCCGGCGCGAGTCTTAAACTCTTTCTCTTTCCCTTGCTTTCGGGTTACGTACAGAAAAAATACGGTAACGATAGTTGAAAGAATGGCGACGACACCCGCTCCAAACAAAAATTCATTCATGATCAGTCTCCTCTTTTTTAATATGATGTGCTCGTTGAATGAGCGCAAGGCCGCCGATTATCGGAAGAAGGCTGAACAAGATACCGACGAGAACTATCCACCATGGGATGGGTTCTTTGGTGAAGAATTTTCCAACCACGGCGGCGATCAGAATGGCTTGCCCGACGCCTAATAAGGTCTTGCCCAACTCACTGACTACATCACTAACAATTTTCATTTTCTTCCTCCGGGCTTTGAATGGCAGGATAGATTTAGCGAATTGCGGTTTGAATGTCAAGCGTGAAGATGGAGAAATGTGAATGAACGTGCCTGTAATTCTCGTTGTGTTGGCTGCAATACTTCTTGCTAGCTGCAAAACGCCTTCTTCGAATTACCGAGTGCATTATCGCGGCGCGCTCAAAACATTGATGCACGAGGGCGATCTCCGCGCCGTTATTGCGCTCGACACTTTGCAACACGTGCCGAATCTCTTTGCGCTCGGCGCGATCGAAAATCTCAAAGGCGAGGTTTTGATCTACAAAAGCCGACCGTTCGTATCCTCCGTGCAAGACAGTGCGGTCGTCGTTGATCGCAGCTTCTCTCACAAAGCGGCGTTGCTCGTGTACACACAAGTCGGCAAATGGCGAGAGACCGCAATTCCAACCGAGGTGCGCAATGCAGCCGAGTTCGAAGCTTTTTTGTTGACTGCTGCGAAACAAGAAGGCATCAATGCTGCCGATCCGTTTCCATTTCTATTGACCGGCGCGGCCGCATTTGTGGATTGGCACGTGATTGATTGGGCGGAGGGCGACACCACACACACGCACGAGAAGCACAAGGCTTCGGGCCTGCACGGAAGATTGGAGCAACAAGCCGTGGAGATTTTGGGCTTTTATTCCGAGAAGCACCACGGTATATTCACGCATCGCAACAGCAACATGCACCTGCACGTCAAAACTGTAGCCGGAGATTTCGCCGCGCACGTGGATGATTTGGGAGTGAATGGCGAGATGAGCTTGTTCTTGCCGGAACCTTGAGTTCGTAGTCGCGCCTTTAGGCGCTTTCTCATCAAAGCATTTTCACCCTAAAGGGTGCGCTACGAGTTTACTCACACTTTGTACTTTCTCAAATCGATCAAGATGAAGTCGCGATACTTGCGCGCCAGGCCTCTCGCAAAGCCGGATTTGGAGATGATCATCTTGCGAATCGTGCCGCGAGCAAGTGTTTGCACGCGCGCGATCTTTTTATCCAAATCATGAATGGCTTCTTCGCCGACGGGCGAGTTCGTCCATTTGATTTCGCCGAGCAGCGTGTCGCCGCCTTGCAGATAACCAAAGACGTCGATTTCGGCTTGATTATCCCAATGCCGCCCAATGCGCTCGAAGCTCATGCCCAGCTTGAAAAAATCCTTCTGCAAGAGTTGGCGAATGATCTTCTCACACGTTTGTGAAATGAAACGGTCGAACGTCGGGCGCACGATCTCTTCCATGACTTTCTCTCTGCCGCCGATCTCCAGCTCGGCTTGATAGGGGAAAACGTAGTTGAACCAAAGGTGCATAAAATGATCGCTGAGAAAATAAATTCCCCGCTTGGATTTTTGGGGATTGCTTTCGGTAATTGGCGTGTCACGATGAATGAGCTTCAAGCCTTCGAGCACTGCCAGATATTTAGTGAGATTGGCGCGGTCATAACCGGTCTTCGAAGAGATTTCTCCGAATTTGCGGCTGCCGGTGGCAATGGCTTTGAGAATAGGAAAATAGCTGCGCGGATTGCGAAACTCGCCGCGCAGCACGAACTCGACTTCTTCGAAGAGCACTTCGCCATAGGTCAGCACTTCGTGGAAGATCGCTTCGAGCGGCGCGGCGTGTTGCGAAAAGATTTGTGCGTAGAACGGAATGCCGCCGGAAAGGGCATACCACTCGATGGCGCGAATCAACGAGCGATTCGAAAAGAACGCGTTGTTCTCAATGGGATCGAAAGGCGTGACGAACCATTGTCCAGTGCGCCGGCCGTAAAGCGGGGCTTTGCTCTCCAGGGTTTCTTTCTCCATCATGGAAAGCGCGGACCCGTTCAACACGAGAAAGATATTTTTGTTTGCGCGAAAGTATTCATCCCAGTATTTTTGCAGCACCGTGCCTAAGCCCGGCTGCGCTTCCAAGAGATAGGGATATTCATCGAAGATCACAGCCGTGCGGCGTTGCGCGTGTTGAGCGAGATACAAGAAGAGCTCTTCCCAACCGGCGAATGGACGCATCGCCGGCAACGGATCGCCGAAGTAACGGCTGATGGTCTGCGAAAAAATCTGAAGCTGATCATGCACGGAGGTGACCGTCGCCAATAGATAAAGCCCGTTGACGCGGCGAGAAAATTCTTTTAACAAGAAGGTCTTGCCCACACGTCGGCGTCCACGGAAGATCAAAAGCTCCGGCTTCTTGGAGCGATACTTTTTTTGAAGGAAGTCCAGTTCTTCGTTGCGGTTGAGAAATGTCGGGCTCATTTATGGGTATCCTGATTATAATACTTTGGCTACCTATAAAATAAGCATAGCTCGTAAGAACTACAAGGCAGGATTTTCGATATACGGCAAATCGAAAACGTTTATCAAATCACCCATTTAATCATTGGAGGCTTTATGAAAAGGTTCATCGTTTTTGCTGTGTTCCTCGGTTTCGCGCTTTCCGGCTGCGAGAAGTCGGCCGAGACCACGATCGACGTGTCGAGCATTCAATGCGGCACTTGCGTAGCGAAAGTGGAAAAAGCTGTGCAAGGGCTCGACGGCGTGAAAAGCGCGAAAGTAGCGTTGGCAACAAAGACCGCAACCGTGAGTTTCTTCCCGGCCAAATTGCAATTGGCCGATTTGGAGAAAGCGATTGCAGCCGCAGGCTACGACGCCAACGACACTCCGCGCGAGCCTGAGGCTTATGCTGCGCTCGACGCCTGCTGCAAAGTGCCGGAAGACGGCGGCGGACATTGAAACAACCTGAAGTCGGGCTTGTGCCTTTGCGCCGGTCCGACTTCGTTTTTTACTGCGCGAAATTTTTGGTGAGAAGCAGGAACACGCGTGCCTTTTTCAAAACTCACGCGCGCGCTGCACAAGTGGTTCAGCCTCTTCGTCGGCATTCAAGTGTTGGCCTGGGTCCTCGGCGGCTTGGTGATGAGTTACTATCCCAGCGCAAAAGCCCGCAGCGAACATCTCATCAACGCGGCGCCGGAAGCCGCGCTCACAACGGAGGAGAGGTGCCGGCGTCGTTGCCGACAATGCTCGCGGCGCATGCGAGCAACGGCGCGAACGTGCGCGAAATCAGAATCATCGGTTTTAAAAACTAAATCCCCGAGAGCAGACTTTAATGCACGCCAACTTTCTTGCCCAATGCGAAACGGTTTTCGCGTTCGCGGAGAAACAACTGCGCCATCTCCTCGCCACGCATCCGGATTTTTTTCCGATGTATACGCTGCGCGGCAAGTGGAAACACGGCGGCGAAGCGTGGACGAATTGGTGCGAGGGTTTTCTCGGCGGGCAATTGTGGCTGCTCTATGCGCACAATCAGGAGGGCTGGTGGCGCGAGCAGGCCGAGCATTATTCCCAACTCCTCGAACACCGCAAACACGATCGCAACGTTCACGATCTCGGCTTTCTGTTTTGGCCGACGTGGAAACGCTGGTACGATTTGACCGGCGACGAAGAGTGCAACCAAGTGGCTATTGCCGCGGGCCGCACGCTCGCGTTGCGCTTTCAAGCGAACGGCCAATACCTCCGCTCGTTCGTCGCGCCGGAGAGTTTGTTTGTCGATATCATGATGAACGTGGGCATTATCTTCCATGCCGCGCAGCAAACCGGCGACGAGCAACTGTGGCGCATCGCGAATCAACATTGTTTGACCACGCGCAAATACCTCGTGCGCGGCGACGGCAGCACGGCGCACGAAGGCCTCTTTGATCTCAATACCGGAGCGTTTCTCCGCCAATCTACCCATCAAGGCTGGCGTGATGATTCTTCGTGGGCGCGCGGCTTGGCTTGGGCGCTTCATGGTTTCGGCGCGGCGTATTGGTTCACGAAAGACCCGCGTTATTTGCAAACCGCGGAAGCCTGCGCGAATTTTTATATCGCACGCACGCCAAGCCACGGCATCCCGCCGAATGATTGGGACGAGCCGCATCCGCAAGCGCCATACGAAAGCTCCGCGGCTGCGATTGCGGCAAGCGGCCTGTTGCAACTCGCGCAACTCACCGGCGATCCCGCCCACGCGCGGCTCTATCGCGATTACGCTCTGCGCATCCTTGCGACGCTCGCTTCGCCGGAGTTTCTTGCGAGCAATACACCCGGTTGGGAAGGCATACTCAAGCACGGCACGTATCATCGGCGCAAAAATCTCGGCGTGGATGAAAGCGTGATGTGGGGCGATTATTTTTTTCTTGAAGCGGTATCGCAGGTAAAAGAGCAGTGGAGTGAGGGAGTTTTGGAGTGATGGAGCTTGATAAGCAGCGTGTGGCGTTGATTACCGGCGCGAGTCGCGGTATTGGCAAGGCAATCGCGTTGGCGCTCGCGGAACGCGGATGGCGGATCGTCATCAATTATCGCAGCAACGCCGCAGCCGCGCAAGAAGTGCTTGCCGCGGTGATGAGCGCCGGCAGTTCCGGCATCATCGTGCAGGCCGACGTGCAACAACGTGTTGCGCGGGAAAAGTTGCTGCATGAAGCATTGCAGCATTCCGCAAAGATCGATCTGCTCGTCAACAACGCAGGCATGGCTCCGCGCGAGCGCGTCGACGTGCTCGAGACTTCGGAGGCGAGTTATGATGAAGTCTTGGCCGTCAATCTCAAAGGTCCGTTCTTTCTCACGCAGCAGGTTGCCAAGCACATGATCGCGTCGCTCGCGGCCAATAAAACTTTCGCGCCCAAGATTATCAGCATTGGCTCAGTGAGCGCCTATGCGAGCAGCAGCAATCGCGCGGAGTATTGTTTTTCGAAAGCCGGCCTCGCGATGATGACCAAACTTTTCGCGCACCGCTTGGCGGAGTATGGCATTCATGTTTATGAGATTCGACCCGGCATTATCGCAACGGATATGACGAGCGCCGTGAAGGAAAAATATGACGGCTTGATGGCCTCGGGCCTCACGCCGATTCCGCGTTGGGGGCAACCCGAAGACGTCGCGCGCGCAGTCGCGGCGATTGCCGAGGGCGCGTTGCCCTTTTCCACCGGTGAAGTCATCAACGTTGACGGCGGGTTTCACTTGCGGCGGCTTTAGAAATTGCTTTGTGAATAGCCCCATGAGAAGCGCCGTCGCTCTGCAAGAATCTTTTCACGTGCCTGCGACAACAGCCAAACATTTTTTAAAATCTCCCGCATGACGTTCCGTCGCCTCGCCTCGCTCAAAACTGCCGTCGAGTTTCAAAATCACCAACACGCCCTCGGCCTCGATTTGCCCTTTGATGAAAATTTGCAAAGCGGAGCCGGCGCAGCATTGGCGCAGCCCCGCGCCTTGCGCCACGGCTTTATGCCCGGCAATCGCTTTTGCATTCTCCCCATGGAAGGTTGGGACGGCACGCGCGAGGGGCTTCCCACTGCGGCGACGATGCGGCGTTGGCAGCGCTTTGGCGCAAGCGGCGCAAAACTAATTTGGGGCGGCGAAGCCGTTGCCGTTTGTCACGAAGGCCGCGCGAATCCGCAGCAGCTTTTGATTAATGAAAAGAATCTGCGCGCACTCGCGGATTTGCGCGAGACGCTCGTCAATGCACATCGCGCGCGTTTTGGCAACAGCGATGATCTGCTCGTGGGTTTGCAATTGACGCACTCCGGACGCTTTTGCAAGCCGAATCGCAACGACCGCATGGAGCCGCACATTCTTTATCACCATCCCCTGCTTGATCGTAAATTTGGCGTGGATGCTTCACAGCCATTGTTGCGCGATGATGATATTGCGCGGCTCGTCGATGCTTTCGTGCGCGCTGCAAAGCTCGCGCAACGCGCGGGCTTCGCGTTTGTCGATATCAAACATTGCCACGGCTATCTCGGACATGAATTTCTCGGCGCGGTTGAGCGCGAGGGCCGTTACGGCGGCAGCTTTGAAAATCGCACCCGTTTCTTGCGCGAGGTCGTTGCGGGCATACGCGCCGCAGCGCCGCAACTCGAGCTTGCCGTTCGTGTGAGCGCTTTCGACTTTGTACCTTTCCGCGCAGGCGCGAAGGGCGTGGGCGAGCCGGAAGCCTTGCCCGCATCCAACTACCGTCATGCGTTTGGCGCGGATCACAGCGGCTTGCGCATTGACCTCACCGAGCCGCGCGCATTTTTAGATTTGCTCGCCGCGCTCGAGATTGAACTCGTGTGCATTTCCGCGGGCAGTCCATATTATAATCCTCATCTCATTCGCCCCGCATTGTTTCCGCCCTCCGATGGCTACTTGCCGCCGGAAGATCCGCTCGTCGGAGTTGCGCGGCACCTCGCCGTCACCGCGCAGCTCAAACAATATCGCCCCGATCTCATCTTTGTCGGCTCGGGTTATTCGTATTTGCAGGAATGGTTGCCGCACGTCGCGCAGCATGCCGTGCGCACAGGGCAGGTAGATTTCGTCGGGTTGGGGAGAATGGCGTTGTCATATCCCGAATTGCCCGCGGACGTGCTCGCCGGCAAACCGCTGCAACGCAAACGCATTTGCCGCACCTTCAGTGCTTGCACCACTGCGCCCCGCAACGGCTTGCGCTCGGGATGTTATCCCCTCGATGAGTTTTATAAAGCGCAGCCGGAAGCGGAGATTCTTGCGCGCCTGAAGTAGCGCAAGCTTACTTCACAATCACCTTTAACATCTCTTCCGCGACGAGTTGATTGCCCACGTCATTCAAATGCACGCCGTCCGTGGTGAGCACGCCTTTCTCTTTATTCGCGCTGTTGTTCTTCGCGAGGTGCTCGAAAAAGACGCGGCGCAAATCGCACAGCGACAAATCATACTTTGCAGCGAGCGTGCGGATGATCTGCGAATACTTGGTCAAGTCGGCATCCATTTCATTTTGGCCGTCGGCTTTCTCGCCAATCACCGCGGGCGTGCAGAGCGCGACTTGAATGTCGCGCGCTTGCAGCTTTTTGATGAGCGCAACATAAAACTTTTCGAACTTGTCGGGATCCGTGCCGGTGCCGAAAGATTTTTTATGCCACACGTCATTCACGCCGACGTAGATGAAAACCCAATCCGGCTTTTGGTTGAGCACGTCGTCTTCCACGCGCAGATAGAGATCATAAACTTTGTTGCCGCCAATGCCCGCGCCCGTCAACTGAAAGCTGCTCGCCGGACTTTTCTCTTTGAGCCTCTTGCGCATGCGATCGATATACCCGCCCGCATGCACGCCGGCCTCGGTGATGGAGTCGCCGAAGAAGATGACTTTGACCGGTTTGGTGTTTTGCGCAGCCATCACGCCGAAAGAGATCATAGCCAAAATCGCAAACGCCTTCATGATCAAACTCCTTTGGTTTGGTGTTCCAAGCAGCGCTCTCGCAAACAAGCCGCGACGCAAAGCTTTTGCACGCAGATGCCGCGGAAAAGCCTCTGATTAAAAACTGATCTGCCGCCGTGCTTTAATCTCTTTGATCCGCGCTTTTTCAGCGCAATCTGCGTTCAAAAAGTTGGCGTAAACTCACGGCGTCTTGTACAACCCAACATTCGCAATCATCGGACACGCGCTCGCTTTCGCAATATTCAGCCGCACTTTGTCCGTCTTCACCGCGGGAAAGCGCAGCAGGCGTTTGTGCCCGATGCTCGTGCCTTCCGCGATGATCCGCCACTCTTTGCCATTCCAAACTTCGAGGGCAAAGGCTTCGACGCGTTGACCTAGTGCAAGGTGTTCTTGCAACATGAGGCAATCGAACTCTTGCGGCGCTTTCAGCGCAAGTGTGAGGGACGCTTCAGGAATCTCATCATCCGTGGTCCAATAGCTCTCGCTGTCATCATCAATCACATTCGCCGCACCGTAGCGCGAGGCATTGCCGCGCACGTGCGAAGCCGTGGCCCCGGCGC
>Ga0247727_10001951_pt1 | contig 47822 bp, 41 predicted proteins | sample WisWelCaveWW1625_FD_202498 | JGI IMG/M metagenome (GOLD analysis project Ga0247727, IMG submission 202498) | Biofilm microbial communities from Wishing Well Cave, Virginia, United States - WW16-25 | ecosystem: Environmental > Aquatic > Deep subsurface > Groundwater > Cave microbial mat | place...
CGCCGGGTCCAAGCTTGGAGGTGGTGGGCTTCTTGGAAGTCGTTTTGGCTGGTTTCATGGAAGCCAAGTTTACTCGAAATCGGCTGTTTTTTCATTTGAAATCTCTGTAGCTGTGCTACAGTCTCTGAATTCAAGGCTTTTTTTGGGGGGAGGGCGTTCTCGGGCCAGAGTGGAAGTTGGACTACAATAGTTGGGTCGGTCATGGGATATCTCCTGTTGACTAAAGGTGAAGTGGGACAACTTCATTTTAGGCAACTTGAGACCCGCGACCCCCAGCGTAATCAACCTAAAGTTGATTACGCTTTTGTGACTGTGCAGATTGTATTTGCTCTGATAGTAGAACGCCTGGGCGTAATCAAGTTAAAGTTGATCCAACCCTCCCTCGCGGGCATTGAGACCCTGACAAGGTCATCGCCTTCGAATTCAGCGGCCCGTCAGTGCAAAACAAAGAATGCCCTCGCGGGCATTGAGACTCAGCAGACCCGGCAGGCCGGACACACCGCAACGCAATTCAGTGCAAAACAAAGAATGCCCTCGCGGGCATTGAGACGCGATTACGACATTGTCTTTTCGTCGTGGGTGTTTGCTCGGGTAGCAAAACAAAAAATGCCCTCGCGGGCATTGAGACCCTATAACCAAACATTTGACACCTCCCTGGCAACCAGCTTGTTGCCACTAATCATTGAAGTGCAACCGTGATGGGCCGATTTAAGAGTGCGGCACTGTTCGCAAATACGTGGCAGGGCACGGACTTCCCCAGCGAGACGTTTCGGGTGTTGAAAGAGAAGGAGATTCGGGTGTATGGGGACGCAAGCGCCGGACGAGGCGGCTGGCGAGCGGAGCGAGTGGAGGCGTGGGATAAGATGGAAAGCCCGCCCTGACGCGAAGCGTGCCGAAGGGGTGAAATTGGAAACTCCGCCCTTCGATTTTCATAGTAAAATAGCCTTATGATTGAGCGGGCTTCCCTGCAAAACGCCATTCAAACCGCCCTAAAGCGCAGCCGGGTGGTGGCTTTAACTGGCCCGCGCCAATCTGGCAAGACTACACTCGCTCGCCAGTTCGTACGGCCTGATTCGCTTAACTACTTCGATCTCGAAGACCTCACCAGCCTCGCCCGCCTGGAAGAGCCGATGACCGCCCTGCAGGGTTTACGCGGCCTGATTGTGATTGACGAAATCCAGCGCCGCCCAGACCTGTTCCCTATTCTGCGCGTCCTATGTGACCGTGACCCACTGCCGGCTCAATTCTTGATCCTCGGAAGCGCGTCACCTGACCTCATGCGGAACTCCTCTGAATCACTCGCCGGGAGGGTTGAGAATATTTCGATCAGCGGATTCAGCCTGCAAGAGGTGGGAGCGCAGGCGCAATCCCGGCATTGGTTGCGCGGCGGATTCCCGCTATCCTTTCTCAGCACGTCCGAAGCGGATAGTTTCGCCTGGCGAAAAAATTTCGTTCAAATGGTGCTCGAGCGCGACCTGCCTCAATTGGGCTATCGCATTTCCGCTTCCGCCTTGCTGCGTTTTTGGACGATGCTGGGGCATTATCACGGTCAAATTTGGAATGCGGCAGAGCCGGCGCGTGCCCTCGGCGTGAGCCAGCCAACCATCCGCAATTATCTGGATGTGTTGGAAGGGGTCTTTATGGCGCGCGTCCTTCAACCCTGGCATGCCAACTTGAAAAAGCGGCAGGTGAAATCTCCCAAAGTCTACTTTCACGATTCTGGGTTGCTTCACTACCTGCTGGGCATTCGCACCGAATTGGATTTACAGACTCATCCCAAGAGCGGCGCGTCGTGGGAAGGATACGTCGTTGAAGAAGTGATCAAAGCCGTTGAGCCAGATGAAGCCTATTATTGGGCAACCCATAACGGCTCCGAACTTGATCTGCTTTTGCTCAAAGACGGAAAGCGCCTCGGCGTGGAATGTAAACGGGTGGACGCGCCGCGCCTCACCTCGTCCATGCAAATCGCTTTGCAAGACCTGGAACTGGACAGGCTTTTCGTCGTGTACCCAGGCACGCTTGCCTACCCCCTGGCCGATAAAGCCGCAACTCTGCCATTATCTGCCATTGCGACTGCTGAGACTGCCAATTTGATCAATTTGCTATAAGAAAGGGTATGGAGATGTGGCCGGGGATGTCTCGAGCCAATTACACCGAACTCACCCATCAAGTCGTGCGCGAGTCGTCCGAGCCGTTGCCCTTTGCCGAGATCATGGCCCGCGTGGCCGCCCTCACGCCCATCACGGCCCGCAACCCCAAAGGCGCCATTCGCAGCGCCGTCGGCCAGAGCCGCCTCATCGTCGCCACCGGCGACGGGCGCTACGGCTGGATGCCGCGCTTGATCACCGGTTCGGTCCTGCGCCTCACCCTGTCGGAGCATGATCTGGCCGGATCGGGAATCGAATTTGGCGACGAAGTGCGCAATGCGCTCTGGCCCACCTTCTTCGAGTCGCAGAAGCGGACGGATCGGTCGCCGGTGCAGGCGCAGTTGCCGGATGGAACACTCACTCAGTGGCCGCTGGATTTCTTTGGCCAGAGCCGCTGGGGGACAACCGCCTCGCCCGAGTTTTGGCAATGGTTCCAGGGGATACCGGCCCGCCCTGGCGACCATCTGATCGTGACCGCCCTCGACGGCGAGGCCCGGCGTTTCGGCGTCCACTTTCAGCGCCGCGCCGGGCGGGATGAGACCGCCATCGCCGGGCGCAATCGGGCAATCCGCCAGGCCGCCCTCGACTTTGTGCGCCGTCGCCCGAACGTGCCCATGCTGTGGGACATCATCCCCCACTTGCTGGCTACCGGGCAATATCGCCACCCCACGCCGCCCGATCCATTGGCTGAAATCTGGACGCCGGATGTGTACAAAGCCGAGGTCATCAAGAAAACCGGCGGCTACGGCGGAGCATTGACGTTAGTGGGCGGTGTGCGCCGGGAGACGGGGCCGGGCGCGCCGGCGGGTGACCTGGTCAGGCAACTCTTTGGCTCCGGCGCTCAGCTTTATAACCCGGAGAATCCTCAAGATTTGCCGCCCGAATATCAGCCGGGCCAACGCCGCCCGCGCCCGTCGCCGAAGGCGCGGCAAGGCCCTGTGAAAACCTGGACGTTCCGCGTGAGCCTGCGCCCGTGGCCCGAGGTCTGGCGCGACCTTGAACTGGCCGAAGACCAGACCCTGGAAGACCTGCATCTGACCATCCAGCAGGCTTACGGCTGGGGCGGCGACCATCTGTATTCGTTTTTCATGAGCGGCAAAGCCTGGGATCGTGCGAGCGAGATCGGCTCGCCGTGGTCGGAGGCCGATCAGCACACCCATCAAGTTAGGTTGGGCGATCTAGGTTTGAAGCCGGGCGATCGGTTCCTGTATCTGTTTGACTACGGAGACGAGCACGAGTTTGAGGTGACGGTGCAATCGTTCAACCCGGCTTCGCCGCCCGGCGAGTACCCGCGCCTGCTGTCACGGCGCGGTAAAGCACCCCGGCAATACTGAGCCGCCTTTCGGCTGTTATGTGCGCGCAAAGTTGGTTCCATCAGGTGCGAGTCGAGTCGCCCGGTTAGCGAGGCCCGATAGCATGTTCCCACAACCCAAGCCGCAGACCAGCGTCCGGCTGGACTTCAAGTGCCTGGCGTGCGGCCAGACGTTCAAGCAAACTGTCAAGAAAATCTATTGCGATATGCCGACCGCCAAATTGCGCGCCGAAGGCAAGGCTACGTCTTACAGCGAGTTTGTAATTCCGGAGCGGATCACGTGCCCTCATTGCCGGGCGGTGGATCAGTATGAATTGCAGGGGCACATCTATGGGTTGTTGACGGGCGCGCTGTTGCGCGAGCAATTTGGGATGGCCAATCCGGACGACGCCCTTCAAATCATCACAATGACGGTGGCGGATGGACGGGTGATGCATCCGCTGGCCGCCCGCGACTGGTACGCCCGGCAAGTAGCGAAGCAACCGGAGCGAGTGGAGTTGCGCGTGCGCTATGGCAATGTCTTGCGCGCGCTGGGTTACTGGCCGGAAGCCGAAGCCGAGTACCGGACGGCGCTCGAAGCCGACCCCGAGGAAATAGAAGCGTTGATCAACCTGGCCGCTCTCTCCAGCCGGGCGAAACGGCGGGCCGAGGGGTTAGACTATCTGCGCCGATTGGTGGCCGCCGCGCCGCACAGCCGCCACCCGCAGAGCAAATCCTTTGCCGAGGCGGCGCAAGATATCTTGGAAGGCCGGTTCAAACTGAAAGAACTGCAGATCAACCTGGAGCGCATTGCTCCGGCCCGACCGCGCAAACGCAGACATTCTTGACCGGTGATTTGAGAGCTTGTAGATAAGACGCCGAATTTCGTTTCCGACTTCCCTGAAAGGCAACCAAGAATGAAAGCCAACACTTCTCTCCCCAAAATCACCCTGTCCATGATCCACGCCGGCGCGGAGCCGCAAAGCTTTCAGCGCGGCGAGGCGTATTACGAAGACGGGGCCATCTCCAACACCAGCATTCAGGGCAATGTGCTGATGGGCGATTGCGCCGGAACTTCTGCGCCCTACTACCGGGTGCGGGTGGTGTTGGATAAGGCAGGCATTGCGGAGGCCACCTGCACCTGCCCTTACGAATTCGGCGGCTACTGCAAGCACATCGTCGCCTTGTTGCTCACCTATGTCCACCACCCCAAACGCTTTGCCATCCGTCAGGAGCCTGACGAATTGCTGGCCGATCTCTCGCGTGATGATCTGGCCGCGCTCCTGACCAATCTTTTGCGCGAGCGGCCTGAACTTTACGACCGGGTGGAAGCCGCCCTTGCCGTTCCGGCGCCCAAAGGCGAGGCGGCTAAAAAGAAACGCAAAAAGGTAGATACCGAAATCTATCGCCGCCAGATTGTTGGCATCATGCGCAGTCTCGATGGAATGAGAATGTCGGAAGCCTATTGGCACGTAGGGAGTCTTGCCAACGAATTACGCGAAGTACAGAACTCGGCGATGAAGTTTCTCGACGCCGGGGACGCCGACACGGCCCTGACTATCCTTGTCACTCTGCTTGAGGAGTCCAGCCGGGGCATTGAATACCTGGACGACTCCAATGGCGAACTCGGCGGCTTCGTCGGCGAGTTGGGCCAGCCGCTGGCTGAAGTGATTCTGAGCCTGGACTTGAGCGCGGTCGAGAGAACGAAGCTGGCCGGCACACTGACCAAACTCGTTGATTTCGCCGCCAGTTACGGCATGGACGGCAACCTGCCTATCGCCATTCAGGCCGCGAAGCATGGCTGGGATGACCTGCCTTCAGGCACAACGCCCAAACGCCGGGCCGCTCACGAGGACGAATATGACGACGAATCGGAAGACGAGGATTGGGAAGATGAAGACGAAGAGGGAGAGGACGAGCATGACGCCGGTGATCGGGGCTGGCCGGGGTCGCCGCCGCTCGGCGATCTCACCGAAGCCAGGCTGAACGTGCTCAACCGGCAGGGCCGCACCGACGAGTATCTGGCGCTATGCCAGAAAGCCAATCGCCACTTGCGCTACGCGCTCAAGTTGTGCGAACTCAAGCGCCTGCCCGAAGCTATGAAATATGCCAGAAAGCAGTTGGAGTTTGCCGACGAAGCTCAACAGATGGCCGAACAGTTGCGCGCTTCCAAACACATTGACGAAGCGCTTGAAATCGGCGAGCGCGGCCTGAAGTTGAAAGGCTCAAAGGTCAGATTGGGTGAATGGCTGGGGCCGGTCGAGGAGGCGCAGGGGCGAAATAAACAGGCGTTGGAGGCGTGGCTGGCGGCTTTCCCTGAAAATCCCTCTCTCGAAAAATATAAAACCATCAAACAACTCGCCGGAACACGATGGGCTAAACTGCGTGACGAAGTCATCCAGCAAATACGCAAAGGATATGACAAACAGGTGCTGGCCGAGGTTTTCTTGTTTGAAGAAGAATGGGACGAAGCTATCAAAGTGGCCGAAGGGCGAGAGGTTTGGTATCCGGTTGTGGAAGCAGTGGCCGACGGGGTGATGGAGCACCGGCCAGAGTGGGTGGCCAGGGCCAGCGTCAAACATGCTGAACGGTTGATGGCGGAGCCTAAGAGCAAGAATTACCCTTTCGCCGCCAACTGGCTAAAACGGGCCAAGAAGGCCTACCAACGCCTGGGGCAAACACAGGAATGGAAATCTTATTTGCAGAAGTTGAAGGAGAAGTACAGCCGGCGGCCAGCCTTGATGGGCCATTTGGAGCGATTGTAGGGTATTGGAAGGTTTGCGGGCCCTCATCGCCGCCGCGTCTGATTTGCGCGTCGTGGCGACTGCCACCGACGGCGAGCGTCTGCTCGACGCAATTGGATCGCAGGCGTGGCTGGAAGTAGATGGCGGCATATGATTACATTTTATTGACTTTTTGACTGTATTTGGTTATTATATGATTGTTTCTGATTGAATACACTATGACAGAAGAAACCCCCCTCTCAACAATTGAGCGCCAACAGCGGCTCGTTCGCTTTGTCGAGCAACATCAGCGGGTGAATGTGCCACAAATTATGGAAGCGTTTGCCGTCAGCCCGGCCACTGCCCGGCGCGACCTCGACGCGCTGGCCGAGCAGGGCAAAGTCCAGCGCGTGCATGGCGGGGCCATCGCCGCCCGCAAAGCCCCGCCCGAGCCGCCGGTTCTGCAACGCAGCGCCGAGCAGGGCGACGAGAAAAAGCGCATCGGCGAGGCGGCGGCCAAACTGGTGAACGACGGTGACACCATATTCCTCGGCAGCGGCACCACCGTTCTCGAAGTCGCCCGCCATTTGCATGGACGCCGCCTCACCGTCATCACCAATTCCCTCCTCGTCGTCAACGCCCTCGCCGACTCACCCGGCCTCACCCTCATCGGCCTCGGCGGCCTCTTTCGCCACAGCGAACTGTCCTTCGTCGGCCACATCGCCGAGCAGGCGCTGGCCGAAGTGCGCGCCGACAAAGTCATCCTCGGCATCCGCGCGGTTGACGTGGAGCACGGCCTCGCCAACGACGACCTGCAGGAAACGATGACCGACCGCGCCATATTGAAAATTGGCCGTGAAGTCATCATTGTGGCCGACAGCACCAAATTAGGCCGCGCCGCCGCCGCCTTTGTCGCGCCCATCTCCGCCGTCCACACCCTCGTCACCGCCGCGAATGCGCCCGCTGAATTTGTGGAAGCGGCGCGCGAGAAAGGCCTCCACGTCATCACGGCTTGACCACTGTTCACTGCTCACTGCTCACTGTTCACTCCCCTATGCTCCTCACCCGCTTCCGCCCTCGCCCAAAACTTGTCACCAAGACCACGCTGGTCAACACGCCGCGCTTCCCCGTCATTGACGCGCACAATCACCTCGCCGAACCTTTCGGCGGCGGCTGGGATAAGCGCCCGGTGCGCGAACTGCTGGAGGTGCTGGAGGAGGCCCAGGTCGAACTGTACGTTGATCTCGACGGCGGCTGGGGCGAAGACATTTTGCATGCCCACCTCGACCACTTCAAAAACGCCGCCCCCGAGCGCTTCAAAATTTTCGGCGGCGTGGATTGGAACCAGTGGCCGGAACACGGCGATAAGTTCGGCGAGTGGGCCGGGGCGCGCTTGCATGAGCAGGCCCGGCGCGGCGCGGAAGGACTCAAAATCTGGAAGCCCTTTGGCCTGCACGCGCGTGACCAGCACGGCGCGCTCGTGGCGGTGGACGATGCGCGCCTCGACCCGTTATGGGCGGCGGCGGGCGAACTGAAACTGCCGGTGATGATTCACGTGGCCGACCCGGCGGCCTTCTTCGACCCCATTGACGAACACAACGAGCGCTGGGAAGAACTCGGCGAACACCCCGATTGGGCGTTCACCAGCCCGCCCTGCCCGCCGTTCCTGCCCATCGTCAACGCCCTCGCCAGCGTCGTCGCCCGTCACCCAAACACGACCTTCATCGGCGCACACGTCGGCTGCTATGCAGAGAACCTGGGTTGGGTTGGAGAGGTACTCGACCGTTGCCCAAATTTTTATATTGACATCAGCGCGAGGCCTGGAGAATTGGGCCGCCAGCCCTACACCGCCCGCCGCTTCTTTTTGCAACACGCCGACCGCATTCTCTTCGGCATTGACTCCGGCCCTGATCTCGACTCATACCGCCTCTACTATCGCTTTCTCGAAAGCGATGATGAATACTTCAACTACGACGTGGGCGAGGTTCCCCAGCAGGGCCGCTGGCACGTCTGTGGCTTGTATCTGCCCGACGACGTTTTGAAGAAAGTCTATTTTGAGAATGCTCACCGATTGTTTAACCTATGACTGAACCCGGCCACTACACTCATTCCGAAATCCTCTCCCAGCCCGAAGCGTGGGCCGCCGCACTGGCTGTCGTGCGCGAAGGGGCCCCCGCCCTCCGCGACTTCTTCCGCTCCGGTCGTTTTGATTCGATTCTCTTCACTGGCTGCGGCTCGACCTATTATCTTGCCCTCAGCGCGGCGGCGGTGGCGCAGGAACTATTGGGCCTGCCGGCTCGCGGACTGCCGGCCTCCGAAATCTGGTTGAACGCTCAGTCGGCCTACGCGCCCAATGGCAAGACCTTGCTGGTCGCCGTCAGCCGCAGCGGCGAGACCACCGAATCCTTGCGCGCCTGCGAGGCCTTCCGCGCGCGAGGGCATGGCGAGGTGTTGACCCTCTCCTGCTATCCGGGCCGCGCGCTGACGCAACTGGGCGCATTCAATCTCGTCTTCCCCTCGGGCCAGGAAGAAAGCGTCGCCCAGACCCGCGCCTTCAGCACGCTCTATCTCGCCGCCGTCGCACTGGCCGCGCTGTGGGCCAAGCGTGATGACCTCTTCGAGGAACTATCGCGCCTGCCCGCCGCCGGCCAATCTCAAATCTCAAATCTCAAATCTCAAATTCAAGCCCTGGCTCACGACCCCAGCCTCGACCGCTTCTACTTCCTCGGCTCCGGCCCGCGCTACGGCCTGGCCTGCGAGTTGAGCCTCAAGATGAAGGAAATGTCGCTCAGCCACAGCGAGCCGTTTCACTTCATGGAATTCCGGCACGGGCCCAAGTCCATGGTCACGCCCTCCACGCTCATCGTCGGCCTGGTGTCCGAATCCAACCGCGCTCACGAACTGGCCGTGCTGGACGAGATGCGGGCGATGGGCGCGCGCGCGCATAGCCTGGCGCCGGGCGGGCGCGACGGCGAGGTGGCCTTCAACTCCGGCGTGAGCGAAACGGCGCGCAACGTGCTCTATCTGCCCGTCGGCCAGCTGCTGGCGTTTGAGCGGTCACTCCACAATGGCCTCAACCCCGACCGGCCCAACAATCTCGATGTCGTCGTCCGGCTGGACGCTGGCGCGCGCTGACGCACACAGGAGGTGATGGATGCATCCGAACATTTCCGTCTGAATAATTTTGCCCGGCGAGCGGCGGCCCGGCCACCACAGCCGCGCCACAGGCCACCTCGGCCCCCGGCGGTGAACAACCGACGACCGCCCCCAGCGGCGAGAAGATCGAGATTCGCTTCTGGGGCCACCAGGCGCCGGCTTTCAATGAAGCCAATCAGGCCAAGTTCGACGAGTTTATGAAGCAGAACCCCAATGTCACCATCAAGTATGAGACGTTCCCGTGGGACGTGTTCATTCAGACCATCCAGACCTCCCTGCCCGCGGGCAACACGGCGGATGTGATTTTGATCCCCGGCGGCTATACCTGCCGTTACGCGAGTGGCGGTCAATTGTTGGAAGCGCCCGCCGACGTGATGACACTCGATGCCGCGCAGGAAATGTTCTACGCTGCGCCGTTGGGCGGACAGACCTGCGATGGCAAATTGTATGGCTTCCCGGCTGAGTACAACCTTGAGTATGGCGGCGCGTATGTCAACCCGGCCTTGTTTGAAGCGGCGGGCCTCACTTACCCGCCCAAATGGGAAACATGGGATGAGGTTGTAGCCGATGCGAAGAAATTGACGACGGTTGGCCCGGATGGCGTGATGACCGTTGCCGGTATGCACTATACCAATCAACTTCAACTCGCCTGAAGCCATTGCCACCATTCAGAAGTTAATGGACATGGCGCAGACGGACGGCATCGTTGACCCGATCATCTTCAATCAGGACAGCGAATGGGTTGGCGACTCTTTCGCGCAGGGACACAACGGCATCGGCGTGCTCGGCTCCTGGTATGTGGGCGATGCGAAACTGGCGTATCCCGATTTGAAGTTCGATTACGTATCCCTGCCTCCGTTGATGGGCGATGATTACAAGTTTGTTTCTGTTGGCGGATGGGGCTATGTGGTCGGCAAGAGCACCCAGCATCCCGACATTGCGTGGAAACTCGCCGCCTTCCTCGGCGCGGACCAGGCGAACGTGCTCTACTTCAACTCCACGTCGGCGACCATCCCTGCGATGAAAGCCGTGGCGAATGACCCGAAATTGCTGGAGGGCGCGGGATTCCTGGCTCCTGTCCTGCCGATTTTGGAATTCGGCGAATATCAAGGCAACCTGACCGACTCCGATCAACTGTCGTACGAGATTATCTACCCGACCATCCTCGATGCGATTCAGGGCAACCTCACCGCAGAGGAAGCCGCGAATAGTATCCATGAAACGGCGAACGCGATGGTAGATGCGGCGCAGTAACAACCGTTCAATTTACGGCCCTCAGTAATTCCCCCTCACCCATCCCGCTCTGAGCGGGATGGGTGAGGGGAATAACGGAGCACGCCCATGACAGCGGCGACCCATTACCTGCAAAAACTCAAGGCCCCCCCACAGGGAAAACTCATGGCCGGTCAGCGCCGGTTTGCCTATGCCAGCCTGGCCCCCGTCCTGTTGTACATGGGATTCTTCTCACTGCTTCCCATTCTCTGGGCGTTCGTGTTGGGCTTCTTCAGTTACACCCCCATTCGGGAAGGCAGTTGGTTTTTGGGGCTGGGGGGGCAGAACCCGTTTGTGGGAATTGATAACTACATTGAATTGTTCTTCGGCGACGGTAAACCGGCAGAAGTGTTTCGTTTGGCCCTGCTGAACACGTTCATGTTCGCGGCGCTCGTCCTGCCGCTCAACCTGGCCATCACCCTGCCGCTGGCCGTCCTGCTGGAAAGCATTGGCGAAAAACTCAAGACCTTATTCCGCGCCATCTATTTCCTGCCCACCATCAGCTCGGCGGTGGCGCTGACCATCATCTGGGCCTACATGTACGCGCCCGGCTGGGGGTTGCTCAGCCTGCTCTTTAAAGCGGTTGGGCTGGTCCCGCCCAAATCGTGGTTGCAAGACCCGGCGGCAGTGTACTACGGCGTGCCGCTGGCGATGATCTGCGTCGTCGTCGCCTATGTCTGGCAGGATTTTGGCTACAACCTCGTCATCTTCGTGGCCGCCCTGCAAAGCATCCCCAAATCCCTGCGCGAGGCGGCGCGGGTAGATGGGGCCAATGCCTTTCAGGAATTCTGGCTGGTGGTCGTCCCCTTGCTGCGCCGCACCATTCTCTTGACCTCCGTTCTGACGGTCATCTCATCGCTCCAGGTGTTCGTTATCTTCCAACTGCTCACCCGCGGCGGGCCGCGCAACCAGACTCAGACCATGCTCCTCAGCATTTACGAGAACGCCTTCCGCTTTGCGAACAACCTCGGCCTCTCGGCGGCGATGTCCATGATTTTATTCGTCATCATCCTGACGCTGACCGTCATCCAGTTCCGCGCCCTGCGCACCGAGTGGGAGTACTGACGTGAACCCGACACCCGCCCCAAGGCGCCTCAACCCGTTCTGGCTACTCGGCAAGTCCGGCACATACGCCGTGCTCATCGTCGGACTCGTCGCAACACTGTTGCCATTCGTCTACATCACGATCTCCTCGCTCAAAACTGAAGCCGAGCTGCGCAAGACGCCTCCCGATTTCTTTCCGCAACAACCGACCCTCAAGCATTACACCACCATCCTCACCAACGTAGATATCTCGATCGAACGCAACGTGATGAATAGCGTGGTTGTCTCGTTCGCGCGCGTGGCGATCACCCTCTTCACCAGTTCCTTCGCGGGTTACATCTTGGCCAAATATCATTTCAAAGGCAAGAACCTTGCTTTCGGCGTCATCCTCATCCAAATCATGATTCCGTTTCAGGTCGTGATGATTCCCAACTACCTGATTGTGGTCAAACTCGGCCTGATTGACTCGCTCTGGGCGCTCATTATCCCCACCATGGTGGACGCCTTCGGCATTTTTATGATGAAGCAATTCATCGAATCCCTGCCCGCCGAACTGATGGACGCCGCCCGCATGGACGGCGCGAGCGAGTTCGGCATTTACTCCCGCATCGTCCTGCCGCAGATGGGCCCGCCGCTGGCCTCGCTCGGTATCTTCACCTTCATGGCCACCTGGAACGACTACCTCTGGCCGCTCATCGTGCTCACCACGCCGGAGAATCGCACTATCCCGCTCCTGCTGGTCTGGTACCAGACCCAGCACTCGTCCAATCAGGGGCTGGTCCTCGCCGCCTCCATGCTCACTCTATTGCCCATCTTCATCGTCTATATTTTCGCGCAACGCTGGATTGTGGATCAGGCCAGCCAGAGCGCATTCAAATGAGCGAACGTATCGTTCTTATCGGCGCGGGTAGCGCCGTCTTCACACGTGGTCTGGTCGCGGATTTGATCCGTATTGGTGCAAAAGCGGATCTCGCTCTCGTGGATATTGATTCTCACGCGTTACGCGTGGCAGAATCTTTGACTCGCAAAATGGTCGCTTCAAAGAATTCCCCAATCACTGTCCGTGCTCCGACGAATCGCCGCGATGTTCTGAAAGATGCAACCGCCGTCATTTGCACTATCGGCGTTGGCGGACGCCGCGCCTGGGAACAGGATGTTTTCATCCCGCGTAAATATGGCATCTATGTTCCAGTGGGGGATACTGTTGGACCTGGCGGTTCATCACGCGCCTTGCGCATGATTCCCGCCATGGTGGATATTGCGCGTGACGTACTCGAACTCGCGCCGAATGCGCTCTTCTTCAATTACAGCAATCCAATGGCTGTGATATGTCGTGCAGTCCATAAAGCCACGGGCGCAAAGATGATTGGTCTTTGTCATGGCGTGCAGCGGGTCGCTTCAATCATCGCCGAATTTTTGGATGAACCATTCACTGACCTGCAATACACAGCGATTGGCATCAATCACTTAACCTGGTTTACAAAAATCAGTTTGCGCGGCGAAGATGCCATGCCGAGATTGCGCGAGTTCGCTGAAAAAAGATTGGCGGCGGGCGTTCCGAATGACTCCATGCCCGATTGTCCATTCGCCGCAATGGACTGGCCCCATCACTGTTTGTTCAGTCTCGAACTCCTGCTTCGCTTTGGCGCAATCCCTTCCGCGCTCGATAGGCATGTCACTGAATTCTTTCCACAATTTTTTCGCGCAGGTCATTACTACGGTCAACGGCTTGGTGTTGATGCTTTTAGTTTCGAGACCACCATTGCCGAAGGTGATGAAACGTTTGCCGCGATGGAAAAAGATGCTTTTGATTCCCAACCTCTGCCTGCTGATTATTTCGAACGCTCCGAAGGCGACCACGAACTGGTTATGGACATCATCAATGCGATTCGAAATAACAACGAGTTAATTGTTTCAGCAAACCTGCCCAACAATGGACGGGTTCCGAATCTCCCCAACACTGCCATCATCGAATCTCCCGCCGTTACAAAAAACGGCGGCATCCATGCGCTTCAACAAGATGCCTTGTCATCTGCCATCGCAGGCACACTTGCCACACGCTATCAATGGGTCGAGACCATTATCGAGTCCGCGCTTGAAGGCAATCGCGACAAATTCATTCAAGCCCTCGCGCTGGATGGCTGCGTCGAATCTTTTGACATGGCAACAAAACTGGCGGACGAACTGCTTACAGAACAAGCCGCCTATTTGCCTCAATTTAAATAAACATGAAACGACTCCTCTTCATCTTTCTTCTTTCCTCTTTCCTCATTGGATGTGGAACCGCTTCCCGCTCCGCGTCCCCCGAACCTGCCACCGTACCCCATACCTACATCCCCTCTGACGCCTCCCTCCTCAACCCCGAGCGCGGCTTCTTCACGCCGTACACATTACCCAACCCAGCAGGCTTCAGCGCAATTCGCATCACGGGCAAAACACTTGTCCACCTCAACATCCGCCTCGACGATTGGCGTGAGACTGATATTCCACAGGATATACTCGATGGCTTGCAAACAAACTTCGACGACATCCGCGATGCGGGCGTCAAAGCCATCATCCGCTTTGCTTACAATCAGGGACCGTATCCAGACTCAGAACCTGACGCATCCAAAGCGCAGATACTCCGCCACATCGAGCAGTTGACTCCCCTCCTGCAAAACAACGCGGATGTTATCGCGTGGTTGGAAACGGGCTTCATCGGCGCATGGGGCGAATGGCACACATCAACCAACGGGCTGGATAACCTCACCGACAAACGCGACATTTTGTTTGCCCTGCTCGAAGCGTTGCCCGAAACCAGAATGGCGCAAGTGCGTTATCCCGCCAACATCATCGAAATGTTCCCCAATCCCGCCGACGCCGCCAAAGCGCGTGTGGCGCATCACAACGATTGTTTCCTCTCCAGCGACACCGACGTCGGCACGTATGAACGGGACGGTGAAAACACCATCGAACGAGATCAAGCCTATCTCGCTGAACTGACCCGCTTCACGCCGATGAGCGGCGAGACCTGCGCGCCCAACCCGCCGCGCTCCGAGTGCGAGACGGCGCGCAACGAGATGGCGCTCCTGCATTTCTCCGCCCTCAACGAGGCCTACCACAAAGGCATCCTCCGCAGTTGGGAGGAGGGTGGCTGTATGGAAGAGATCAACAACCGCCTCGGCTACCGTCTGGCGCTGGAGACTGCCACCCTGAATCTAACCGCGCGCCCGGGTGGCCTGCTGACGTTGCGCGTTCAGCTACGCAACGACGGCTTTGCCTCGCTTATCAATCCGCGTCCGGTCTACCTTGTCCTCGACGGGCCTCAGCGCCTCAGCGCCCTCCTGCCCCTCGACCCGCGCCGCTGGGAGGCCGGGACGACCCATGAATTCACGGCCCGCGTGCGTTTGCCGGCGAGCCTTCCCGTGGGAACCTACCGCCTCGCGCTTTGGCTTCCCGATGCGGCGGAAACGTTGAAAGACAATCCGCTCTACGCCGTTCAATTTGCAAACGAAAACATTTTGGATGAATCCAGCGGCTTCAACGTTCTGACCGACGCTTTTACGGTTGACCCCCATGCGCCGGGCAGCGTTGAAAAGACGGAGGAACTTACGATGGTGGAGTTGACAACGACACCGGCTTCCCGCTGACTTACGAAGACCAGATGAACATACGTCCCCATTCGCTCACCCGCCTTGACGCCGCCCTCGCCGCCCTCACCTTTGTTGCGACGCTGGCGCTCTACGTTCGCACCCTCGCCCCCGGCCTCTTGCTGGGCGACAGCGCCGAATTCCAAACGCTGGCCTACACGCTGGGCATGACGCACCCCACCGGCTATCCGGTGTACGTGCTGATGGCGCGCCTGTTCACGCTGTTGCCCTTTGGCGATTTGGCGTATCGCGTCAATCTGTTTTCGGCAGTGATGGCCTCGCTCGCGCTGGCGCTGATTTATCTGGCGGGGCGTTTGTTGCAAAATCCGAAAGGTCTGGGAGGCGCCTCGAATTTTATCGCCGCGCTGGCCGGGCCGCTGGCGTTGAGCATCGTTCCGGTTTTTTGGATGCACGCGGTGATTGCGGAACTCTACGCGCCCGCCGCCGCATGCCTCGCGGGCCTCATTGTGCTGATTCTGTTGTGGCGGCAATCAGGCGATTGGCGCTATCTGGCGGGCGCGGGCTTGCTGGGTGGATTGAGCCTCGGCGTGCACAACACGGTGGCGCTGGCCGCGCCCGCGGTGTTGGCCTATCTCGCGCTCACGGCCCGCACCCGGCGAGCCTGGTTGGGCGCTGTCATTGGCGGATTCGTCGGCGCGGCGCTGGCGCTCATCGCCTTCCTCGCGCTCGACGCTTACAATGCTCCACCCACCTACTACAACGCCACCGCCCGCCACGCCCTCAGCGTGTGGGGGCTTTCGGCCGGCGATTTCGACTCGCCCTTCGAGCGGCTCAACTTCCTCTACGCGGCGAAGCAGTTCCGGCCTTTCATGTTTGCCAATCCGGCCGCGAACATGCCGGCGAACGCGCAGGCCTATTGGGAACATCTCAATGAAGCCTTTGCGCCGTTGACCGTGGCGCTGATGATGCTGGGCGTGGCCGCGTTGTTCAAGCGCCGCTGGCGCGAGGGGATTCTGCTGGGGCTGGCCTGGGCGACGCAATTCGCCTTTGTCACCAACTACGACGTGGGCGACATTCAGGTGTTTTACATCCCCGGCTTTGTGATCCTGACGCTGTTCGTCGGCGCGGGTTCGGCGTTGGTCCTTGACCTCATCGCCTGGCTGGCGCAACGCCGGCCTCATTTGACACGCGGGGCGGCGGGCGCGGCCTCGGCGGCAGGCCTCGTGTTGCTCGCCGGCCTGCCGTGGCCGCTCACACCCGTCATTCAGGAAGCATGGGCTGAAGGCCGCGCCACGTTCATCGCCGAGGGCGACTTCGCCGATTATCCCTATCCTGTTCACGACCCCGAGTATCCCCGCGAAGACGCGCTGGCGCTGGTGGAAGGCCTCGAAGACAATGCCATCGTCTTCACCGGCTGGGACATGCTCTACCCCTATTACTTCGTCGCGCACGTGGAGCAGGGCCGCACGGGCCTCGCCTTCCACGAGACGTACCCCCAGGATGGGGTGATGCGATTGGCCGACTCCACGCTGGCGTACATCGAAGCGAACATTGATACGCGTCCGATTTATTTTAGCGAGAGACCGTCCCAGTTGGCGGACAAATACAAGATCACGCGAACAGGCTCGGGTTTGTTCCGAATCGAGAGAAAATGAGTCTGTATCAATTTCCCATCGCGCAAACCCCGGACTGGCAGGTCGTCATGGCGACCATGCCATCCGACGAACCCGTCTCCAATTACGGCATGGGTTTGACCGCCTACATCATCGGCGACTTGCTTCCGAAGCGCAAAGGGAATGAAACCGTGCGCGAGACCATCGAGAAGATTGCGCAAATCCCGATGGCGAGCAAGTTATACATCCGCCCGACGTGGCGGCAGATGCAAAGCCAGCGCGGCAAATTGGATTTGTTCGAACACTGGCAAATCACGCTCGAACTCGCGGAGAAATACAACAAGCGGGTCGGTTTTCGCGTGATGCTCAACAACCCCGACATCGAAGAAAGCGCCCTACCCGATTTCGTGCTGGCCCCTGCGGGAGTTCCGCAGTATACGTTTGCGGGCAAGTGGGAACGCGCGCACCCGCTCACGCGCCAGTTTGAATCCTATTCCGTGCCGCACTATCATCATCCCTATTTTCTCGAAGCTCTTGAAGAGTTCGACGCTCTGCTCGCAGAAAAATATAACGGTCACACCTGCATCGAATATATGGACACCTACATGCACGGCTTCTGGGGCGAAGGTCATGCCTGGCCCTTTGAAACCAGCTTGCCGTTTCCGAATCAAGAGACAGCCCTCGCAACCTGGGTTCGCATTTTCGAAATGCAACGCGCCCACTGGAGCAAGACCCCGCTCGTCACCAACCTTCAGCCTGATATCAACAACGTCGGCAATGATGAACTCGTCCGCCGCGCGCTGGAAACGGGCGAGTGGCTTCGCTCCGACACCATCTTCATCGAGCCGCAACAAATCGAACTCGCGGGCAATCGTCCGCCGCACATCGCGTTCATCTCCGAAGTGGGTATGTCCGACGGCGCGCCCGAATCGCTCTGCCTCGAGAACGGACTGCCGCACACCGAAAACATCATCGCGCACGTCAGGGATGTCGGCGCAAACTACTGGTCGTTGTGGAACTGGCACAACATCCATGCCGACCACGTGATGAACTATTACAATCAATATCCCGATGGGATTGACCGACTCAACCGCGTGATTGGATATCGCCTCCGCCCTGCGTGGATTTGGACATACGGGGAAACGCCTCACCCGGGGCTGATAGTTGCTCTTTCCAACGACGGCATTAGCGGCATTCCAGGCGTGGTGCGGTTAACCCTGCTCGACCAGAAGGATATTCCGATTTCAAGCGCAACACTCGAAGCGGGTCACCCAACTCCGCATCAGGTGAGGCTGGCGCGTCTGGAACTGCCAGCAGGCTTCGGCTGGGAAGGGGCGCGTCTCAAGGCGGAGTTGATCGTCAAAGGTGTGAGTCATCCCATCCGCTGGGCGTGCCGCGAGCCGCTCAATCTCGATGGCAGTCTGACACTGCGGCAAATGGAATACCTGCAATAACCATGAGAGTGTTCTCGCCATGTAACACGGACGCTACAGGAATGACGAATACAAATCCCTTGCCTCACTCGGGCGACATCAGCGCCCTGCGATCTGAGCGGCCCTTGCTCCATGTCGGGGCTGGCTACTTCGCCTATTACGGCGCGGCCGCGGCGCTGATTCCGCTTCTCGTCCTCTATTACAAGAGCCTCGGTTTCTCGGCTGGGCAGATTGGCGTGCTGGTCGGGATTCCGCCGCTGGTCATGCTCATTGCCGCGCCGCTGTGGGGCGGGCTGGCCGACGCCACCCGGCAACACAGTCTGATTTTGCGCCTGGCAATCATCGGTTCGCTCCTGCTCGCGCTCGCGCTGAGCCAAACGCGGGAAATGGCCTGGCTCATCCCGGTCGTGATCGGCTATGCTCTGTTCACGGCCCCGATCATCCCGCTCATGGACAACGCCGCCGTGAATGCTTTGGGCAACCGCCAGGACCGGTACGGGAAACTGCGGCTATGGGGCGCGGTGGGCTGGGGTGTGGCCGCGCCAATCACGGGCTGGCTGGTCGAGCGTGACGGTCTGGGGTGGGCATTCTACGGTTACATGGCGCTCATGTTTTTCTGCTTTCTTATGCTGTGGCGCTTGCCAGCGGGCGGAGACTCTCAGCGCGCCGCATTCTGGCGCAGTCTGCGCACCCTTCTGGCCGATCGCCGCTGGCCGCTTTTCCTGGCAACGGTCGTGATCGGCGGGACGGGCATGGCGATGATTGGCAATTTCCTGTTTCTCTATCTGGCCGATTTGCAGGCTGGAAAGACGTTGATGGGTTTGTCGCTGACCATTGCCACTCTCAGCGAACTGCCGGTCCTGTTCTTCGCAGGCCGCCTGTTGAATCGCTGGGGCGCGGGCAATGTCCTCGCGGCCGCCCTCGCCCTCTACGGCCTTCGGGCGTTCGCCTATTCTGCGGCGCACACCCCCGGATCGGTGTTGTTGATTCAACTCCTGCACGGCCCCTCCTTCTCGGCGCTGTGGGCGGCGGGCGTCTCGTATGCCGGCGCCTCCGCGCCCGAGGGCCTGGGCGCCACTGCTCAAACGCTGTTCACCGCCGCCACATTGGGCATCGGCGGCGCGTTAGGCGGGTGGCTGGGCGGGCAATTGTATGCGGTCTACGGCCCGGCGGCCATGTTCCAATGGGCTGGCCTGGCCGCGCTGTTGGCCGCGTTGCTGTTTTCCCTGACCAGGGCAAACAGCGCGACTGAAAAGCAGAGAGGTCCCCATGCTCGAACTTGAACTGTCTCTCATCGGCGATCCCAACCCCGCGCTGGCGCCCCTGCTGGAGGCGTTTCAGGCCCAACACCACATCCGGGTCAAGCTGCGGAACATGACGTGGGAAAATGCGTGGCCGGAACTGCTGACGTTTGCGCTCCATGACACCGGGCCAGACATCTCGCACATCGGCTCCACCTGGGCTGGCAGCCTGGTGGCTATGAATGCCCTGCGCCCCTTCACGCCAGCCGAAGTGAAGGCGTGGGGTGGAGCAGAGGTGTTCTTAGATGCCTGCTGGCAGAGCGGCATGTTGCGCGATCAGGCGCAGGTGTGGGCGTTGCCCTGGACCTCCTTCACTTTCATTCTGTGCTACCGGCGAGACCTCCTGCAAAAAGCGGGTGTGGACGAAGCCTCGGCGTTTTCCTCTGCCGAAGCGCTGGCCCGCACACTGGCTCGTCTGCAGGCGGCCGGCGTGGAGATTCCGTTCGTGGTCCCCTCCGGCCATCTGCTCGTGGACACCCTGCACTATACGGCCAGCTGGGTCTGGGACGCGGGCGGCGACTTGATGAGCGCGGATGGACGCCAGCCGCTGTTTACTCAGCCCGCCGCGCTGGCCGGCTTTGAAGCCTACTTCAACCTGTTCCGCTGGCTTGCGCCCGCCGCGCGTCACTTGGAAGAAACGCAGGCCCAAGACCTTTTCGCCGGTGGGCAGGCCGCCGTCGCCGTCATCGCCGCCGACGCTCCCTATGCGTGGAATGAATCGAATGCTGCGCCCGAAGTGCTGGCGAATTTAGGCGCGGCCCCTATGCCGGGTGTGCCCTGGGTGGGGGGCGACAACCTCGTCATTTGGCGGCATCTGCGCGCTTCGCCCGAGCGGGAACGGGCCGCCGTGGCGCTGGTCAATTTTCTGGCGAAGCAATCGGCGCAACAAGCCATCGCCCACGGCCCGCTTTTGTTAGCGCCGACCCGCCGCGATGCGCTGGCCACGCTCCCCAACCCGGACAGCCTGCTCACGCAAGCCGTGACTCGCTCTCTGCAAACGGGCCGGGCCTATCATCCGGTGGCCCAGTGGAGCAAATTGGAAAACCAGCTGGGCGCGGCCTTAAGCACGGTGGGCAAGGATGTGCTGGCCGGAAATGAACCGGCGGCAGCTCTGCGCCAACACCTCGACCCGCTGGCGCGGCGTTTAGAAATCACGTTGGGTGGATAAGGATCAGCGATGACGAACACCCCCCGCCGCCTCACCCGGCTCGACAGTCTGCGCCCGGCCAACGAACCCTCGGACGTGACCGCCATCATCGGCTACGGCTTTAAGCTCGACGATGTGTCGCGCCCCATCACGGCGGAGACGCTGGAAGCGGCCCGCGCCATCGTGCGCCGCGCCGCCGCCGAAGGCGCGCTCTGGCTCGACGCCGACACCGGCATCACCAACATCGCCGACGCGTTCATCTACGACCCGGCCCTCTCGTATTACCCGCTCGCGCAGGCCATCCTCGACGAAGCGCACCGCGCCGGAATCAAAGTTTTCTTTTATCTCAGCGGCACTGAGATTGAAACGCCCAATGCCTCCACCCGCGCGGCCCCGCGCCTTGAAGACCAGCATCCCGATTGGCTGCAAGTAGACCAGCACGGAGAGCCTATGGTCTTCAAGCCCGGCGAGTTGAATCTCTTCTGGCTGGACGCCGACACCGCCTCGGCGCGCCTGACTCCGCTTGCGCCCGGTTTCCGCGACGCGCTCTTCACGCGCGCCGCCAAACTGGCCGAACTCGGCGCGGACGGCATCTTCGTGGACGTGCCCTACTTCTTTGCGCACGATGGCCGCTGGTCCGACCTTAGCGAGCATAGCGCGCGAGCGTTCAAGGCCGACACCGGTTTCGATTTGCCGCGCAACCTCCACGCCGACGGCCAGGCCTGGCGCGTGTGGCTCGACTGGCGGCACGCCGTGTGGCGCGATTACTTTGCCGAATTGCGCGCCCGCGTGCGCGCCGCCAACCCCGACACGCTCATCATCATAGAAGAAGTGCCCGGCGGCGCGCCCCTCGAAGCCATCTATTGGGGCCTCGATCCGGCCATCGCCGACGCCGTGATTGACGTGGCCGCGCACGAATATGACCACAAACAGGACGCGGGCGGCGCGCTGGTGTACGAGCCCGCCGACTGGCAGCACACCCGCGACGTGTACAAATGGTATCAGGGCCTCAACCGTGTGAACTGGAGCCTGTGCTATGCGACGAACGCGCCCGACTCGCGCGCGCTGGCCGCCATCACTTACGCCCATCAACTTTCGTTTTGGGAGACGCGCGCGCCCGGCATGGTGGATGCCTCCGTTGACCCCGTCTGGCGCCGGCAACTGCTGGCCTGGGTGAAGCAACGCGGCGCGGCTTTCAACGGCGCGCAACCCATCGCCGAAATTGCGGTGCTGTATTCGGGCCGCGCGCGCAACCTGAGCAACGCCGCCAGCCTCGCGCCGCTGAAAGAAATCCAGCACGCGCTCGACGCCGCCGGCCTGCCCTATGTCGTCATCGCCGAACCCAACATCGTCCGCATCCACGACTTTCCGTATCTCATCCTGCCCGGCGTCAAGAGCGTCACCGGCGCGGCGCGCGCCGAAGTGGAAAAGTATACCGGCGCGCTCCTGCTGACCGGGGATTCGCTCACGCGCGATGAATGGGATGAGCGTGATGCTCGCCCGCCCGCGCTGGCAGTGACGGACGCCGTTGCTCGCATCACGACCACGCCCATCGAAGTGCGGGGCGGGGACGGGTTGTTCGTGGAACTGTTCCGCGCCGCCGGCGGATTTCAGATTCGGCTGTTCAACCCCGAACTGGATGCCGACTTCGCCGCCGCGCCGCGCGCCGTCACTTTGCGCTTTGGGTGGGACGGCCCGGCCCCGCGCGTCACCCAACTCGATTTTATGGCCGACGCGCCTGCCGAACTTCGCTCCGCCGTAACCGATGGCGTGGCCGAAGTCAAAGCGACCATCGGATTGATGACAGTGATCACTGTCCACTGATCACCGATCACTGTTCACTGTTTACTGTTCACCGGAGATTGCCATGACCAAAATCACCTTCATCGGCGCGGGCAGCCTTGGCTTCACGGGCGAACTCGTGCGCGACATCCTCACCTTTCCACTTTTGGAGGACGCCACCCTCTCGCTGATGGACATCAACGCGGAGCGGCTCGAGTGGGCGAAAAAGGGAGTCGAAAAACTGGTTGCGGCTGGCAAACGTCCCGCAAAAGTGGAAGCGACTACAGACCGCGCCGAAGCGCTCAAAGGCGCAGACGTTGTGCTGACCACGATCCTGGCTGGCTCCACTGAAGTCTGGCGGCACGACATTGTAATTCCCAAAAAATATGGTGTGGACATCAACGTCGGCGATACGCGCGGACCCAGCGGCATCTTCCGTTTTTTGCGAACCATCAACCCGATGGTGGACATCGTGCGCGACATGGAGAAATATTGTCCCAACGCGGTGTTGTTGAATTACACCAACCCGATGGCGATGCTTGTTTCCGCAATCCAAAAACAGACTTTTATCTCCACCACTGGGTTGTGTCATTCCGTGCAAGGCTCAGCCATGATGCTCGCCGAATGGATTGGCGCGCCCTTCCATGAAATTGATTACCTCTGCGCGGGCATCAACCATCAGGCCTGGTATCTCGAATACAAATGGAATGGGGTGGACGCGTACCCGCTGATCCACAAAGCCGTCACCGAACGCGCCGAGATTTACAACGCCGAGCCAGTCCGCAATGAGATGTATCTCGCCATCGGCAAATACGTCACCGAGTCCAGCGGACACAACTCCGAGTACAACCCGTGGTTCCGCAAACGCCCCGACCTGATCGAAAAATATTGCACGCACGGCACAAATTGGAATCCTGGCGAGTATGCGTACATTCTCAAGGAGTACCAGCACAACGAAGCCACCTGGAAAGATCAGGTGAAGGAAGCGCTCGCCAAACCACTCACACCCGAAGATTTACAGCGCGAACATGAATACGCCGCGTACATCATCAACGCCCTCAAAGGCGGCGAGCCGTTCAAGTTCAATGGCAACGTGCAAAACACGAACCTCATCAGCAACCTGCCGCAAGGCGCGTGTGTCGAAGTCCCTGTGCTGGTGGATCGCGCTGGATTCCATCCCTTCCACGTTGGCGCGCTCCCGCCTGAAACCGCCCTGCTGACTCAACTCTCCAGCGGCATCGAAGAAATGGCGATCACCGCCTCCATCGCAGGCGACCCGACCATGGTCTACCGCGCCATCTGCCACGACCCGCTCACCTCGGCTGTTTTATCCCTCGCCGAAATCCGCCAGATGACCAATGAGTTATTCGCGCAACACAAAGATTACCTGCCGCAGTTCAAAAAAATCAATCTATAGCGTTTGGAGTCTCAGGCCGAACTGCAAAAAGGAGGCGGCATTAGAAAATATAAAAAGAATGAATAAAGACGCAACCAGTCGAAAAGGGAACTCCGGAGTTCCTAATCGACAATAGCTACGTCTTGGAATGAGATTATAACAGGATCTCTACTCAAGCGAGCTACACCGCCAATCAACTTGATTTGAGGAGATAGTAAGAAATGAAAACAATAAAGTATTACCTTTTCACTTTGTTGATTTTGGCATTGCTGCTCAGTGCCTGTGCGCCACAAGCCACTGAAACCTCACAACCCGTTGCTCCAACCGAAGCGGAAATTGATCAACCTGTGGCCGAAACCGAAGCCCCTGAAGCAGAAACCATCACGGTTATTTTTCCCAAGCATGAAGCGGAGTGGGCTGATGTCTACGAACCCCGAATTAAGCAATTTGAGGCTGAAACGGGAATCAAGGTTGTATTGATTCAGAGCGACTGGGATTCGGTTGCCGATAAGATTATTCCTGAAATGGCCTCTGGAGGCAGCGCCTATGATGTCGTAGAATTCGACAACGGATGGGTAAACGAATGGTGTGGAGCAGGCTGGACAACTCCATTGAACGACTATATGCCGGAGGGCTATACCGATGGCATGATCCCGGGGTTGGTTGATTTGTTTACCTGCCCTGATGGGACCCTGCATGGGGTGGTGTGGAATAACGATACCCGCTTTTTCTACTACAACGCTGCCAAATTGTCTGAAGCTGGTTTTGAAGCGCCTCCGGCAACATGGGATGAGCTTGTCACACAGAGTCAGGCGGCCGTTGATGCAGGGGTCGTCGAATACGGTATGGACCCATACTGGAATCAGGAATGGTCACTCATGAACGAATTCCATTTCTGGACTTACGTCTTCGGCGGCGAAGTTGCTGATAAACAAGGGTGCTTCTTGTTTAACGAGGATCCAAATACGCTGGCTGGTCTGGAGTTTGCCATCAATTTGCTCAACAACGGCATTGCGAATCCTGCAGGCCTGACCTATGATCAGGCAACTGCGCAAAACCTCTTCTTGAGTGGGAATTCGTTGTTCTTCCCGCAGGGTATTTCAGGCTTGATGGCGCTCGCCAATGATGAAAGCGCTTCCAGTGTTGCAGGCGAGATCAAAATCGGTCTTGTCCCCTCCGGAGGAAAGTCTCTGACCCTGCCCGAAGCGTTCGCCATTCCTGCAAACTCTCAACACAAAGAGGCGGCCTGGAAATTCATTGAATATATGACCAGCATAGAATCCAATGTCGTCATCGCCAAGCAAATCGGTTTGTTGCCGATCTGGGTCGATCTATATACCGATCCTGAGTTAACTGCGCTTTATCCCCATTGGGCTGGCTTCTATGCCCAGTTGGATAATGTGCGCGGCCTTTCCACCTTGACGTGGTATGGTGATTTCGTTGATATTGGTCAGGCTGAAATCCATAAAGCTTTGGCGGGTGAACAAACCGCACAGCAGGCGCTGGATAATATGGCCGCCGGCCTATCGGAATTCAAGTGCGTGCCTTAAGTAAGCTCTTCCTGTAAGTATCGGTAACTGGCCTGTTATTTGGACAACAGGCCAGTTACCACGGACTGAAGGAAAATGCCGTCCATGAATAGCTCAGGAGTACTGAGGTTAAGTCTGCTGGAACGCACCAAGAAGCTGTTTGTGAGCGAGAACTGGTTTGGTTTTTCACTCGTCATGCCGGCTTTGATTGCCGTATTTATTATTGTTTTTCTTCCTTTTGTTGATTCACTATGGTTGAGTTTCCAACGACACGATCTTACACGCCCGCAAAATGATGCATTTATTGGTCTTGGCAACTATATTAATTTATTGGGTGATGATCGTTATCTTGGCTCACTACGGGCAAGCGCCGTTTTCAGCCTGGTTTCGGTGGTATTTGAAGTTGTGCTTGGCGTTGGAATTGCCCTGGTTTTAAACAGGAAATTCATCGGGCAGGGTTTCGTTAGGGGATTGATGATCCTGCCCTGGGCAATGCCTGCAGTGGTCAATGCTGCCATGTGGAAATGGATTTACAACGCGGATTACGGGGCGCTAAATGCCCTGATGACACAACTGGGAATTCTCGATGAATATCAGGTATGGCTGGCAAATCCGGTCGCCGCAATGGCCTTGTTGATCCTTGCCAATGTGTGGAAAGAGACTCCATTCACTACTATTCTGGTGCTGGCAGCATTACAAGGAATTCCAGATACCTTGTATGAGGCGGCCAGGGTGGATGGCGCTTCTGCATGGCACCAGTTCCTTTACATTACATTTCCCCTGATTCTGCCGGTTGTCATGGTTACCATGTTGCTGCAAACCATATGGGGATTCCACCATCCGTTTGAATTGGCATACATTATTACCGGGGGAGGGCCCTACAGTTCAACCGAATTGATCCCTTTGCGGATTTATGCACAGACGTTTCGTTCATTGCGATTCGGTTACGGCGCGGCGGTGGCTTATCTTACCAGCCTGCTGCTCTTGATCCCGGCAATTTTCTACATCCGCACTGCCTATAAGAAGATTGTGGAGTATTGAAATGCCTGCCTGGTTGCGTAAACTGCCTCTTTATCTGCTCGTAGTTGCCGTCGTGATTTGGATCGTGGCTCCTTTCTTATGGTTGATTATCTCATCCCTGTCATACAAGGTTGATTTATTGTCCATTCCACTTCAATGGATACCACGCCGCATCACAATGGAAAATTACCAGGAGCTATTCTTGTACCAGGGAAGTTTTAACGTCAATGCGGCATTGTTCACCAGTTCGATCATCAACTCGATGGTGATTGCTTCTGTCGCGACATTCATTGCCATGATCTTGGGGGTGCTGGCAGCCTATGCCCTTGCGCGGGTTAAATTTCGCGGCAGTGATGCTTACATGGTCATTATGATGGGCGCACAAATGATTCCCCCGATTGCGATCGTGATTCCTCTATACGTTGTTCTCCGCAAGTTGAATCTGTATGACACATATCTGGGTATTGTTTTGGTCTATCAGAGTTTTATCCTGCCTTTGGTGATCTGGTTAATGCGCAGTTATTTTGCGACGATCCCTGCCGAATTGGAGGAAGCCGCTCGAATCGATGGATGTACCCGCTTGCAGGCCTTGGTGCGGATTGTGTTACCTCTCTCTGGGCCGGGCTTGGTCAGCGTGCTCATTTTTGCCTTTATCGCTTCGTGGAACGAATATCTATATGCATTTATTTACTCAAGTGTCACTGCCAAAACATTGCCGGTCTTAATCGGCGAATTCAGCACAAAACTGGGGCTAGAGTATCTAAGAATAGCGTCTGCGGGAGTGATTGCGAGTTTACCCCCAATCATCCTGGCATTAATATTCCAAAAATACCTGATCAAAGGATTAACAGCCGGAGCCATAAAAGGATAAATTTATGAGAGCCTGGGTGAGAATCCAATGGAATTAGACACGCGCACTTCTTCTCTATGGACAATCTGGCTGGCCGTCGCACTGTTCAGCCTGCTAGTGGCCTGCGAATCGCATTCCCCCGCACCTGTTCCTGTCTCGCCAGCGGCCGCCACGCCTATCCCGCTCCCATCGGAGATCGTCATGCCCCCCCTGCCTACGCCTCTTCCCTTCACCACTACACCATCCCCCAAAACCTGGTGGCATCCCACAGTGGGACTCACCTGGCAATGGCAAATCGGCGACCTCGATATTGACACCTCCATCAAAGCCGATGTCTACGATATTGACCTGTACGTTAACCAATCCATCATTGACGAACTGCACGCCAAAGGGCGCAAGGTCATTTGCTACATGAGCGTCGGCTCGTATGAAGATTGGCGTCCCGACAAAGACCAATTCCCTGCTGAAGTTCTTGGCAAAGATTACGACGGCTGGGCAGGCGAAAAATGGCTCGACATCCGCGAGATCGATAAACTTGCCCCCATCATGCTTGCCCGCCTCGACCTGTGCAAAGCCAAAGGCTTCGACGCCGTGGAACCCGATAACATGGAAATCTACACCAACGACACAGGCTTCCCGCTTACCTACGAAGATCAATTAAAGTTTGCTCTCTGGCTTGCAAACGAAGCACACAAACGCGGACTCGCCATCGGACAGAAAAATGCCTCTGACCAGGTCTCGGATCTCGTGGATGTTTGTGATTTTGCCATCACCGAAGACTATTTCTTCTACAACGATGCAGAATCAATGCTCCCGTACATCAAAGCAGGCAAACCAGTCTTCGCCGCCGAATACACCGACCTCGGCGGTGACTTTGATTCCTTTTGCCAGAAATCCAAAGTGCTACAATTCAGCGCCATCCTCAAAAACCGCGACCTGGATGCCTGGCTGAAAACCTGCCCGTAACCACAATCTTGAGACTGCCGTGAAACTGAAACCACATCGCAAAATAGCGGATTTTCTGGGACTGAAGAAAAACATCGTCGCCCTGCTCTCCATGGTCATTCTCGTGGGGCTGGGCGAGCACATGGCGGAGCGCTTCCTGCCCCTTTACCTGGTGGCGCTGGGCGGCGGCGCGCTCTCGGTCGGATTGCTCAACGGGCTGGACAACCTGCTCAGCGCGCTCTACTCCTTCCCAGGCGGATACGCCAGCGACAAACTGGGCTACAAGCGCGCCCTGCTGTTGTTCAACCTGCTGGCGATGACGGGCTATGCCGTGGTGATCCTTTTTCCCTACTGGCAAGCCGCCATTCTCGGCGCGATTCTGTTCGTCTCATGGACTGCGATTTCCCTGCCCGCCACAATGGACATGGTCTCGACCGTCCTGCCGAAGAACAAACGCACGATGGGCGTGTCCCTGCACTCGCTCGTGAGACGAATCCCCATGGCGTTAGGACCCATGATTGGCGGCGCGCTGATTGGCGCGTTCGGCGAAACGGACGGCTTGCGTTACGCGTTCATCGCTGCGTTGATCCTGGCGGGGGTCTCGCTCGTCGCCCAGCAAATGATGATCGAAGACCGCGTCGAAAAGAAAAACGATTCGTCCCAGCATTACGGCCTGACCCTGCTCAACGCGCCGCTGCGAAACCTGCTGGCGTCCGATATCCTTGTGCGCTTCTGTGAGCAAATCCCGTATGCGTTTGCTGTTATCTGGTGCGTCAACATCAACCAGATCTCGCCGTTCCAGTTCGGCGTCCTGACCGCCATCGAGATGACGACTGCCATGCTGGTCTATATCCCGGTCGCGTACCTGGCGGATAAATCCACGAAAAAACCGTTCGTGATAACGACCTTCATTTTCTTCACCATCTTTCCGCTGGCGCTGTTGTTCTCGAAATCCTTCTGGACGATGGTGATTGCCTTCGTCCTTCGCGGCTTGAAGGAATTCGGCGAGCCGACGCGCAAAGCCTTGATCATGGATCTCGCGCCCGAAGGCAGGAAAGCCCCCGCCTTTGGACTCTACTACCTCATTCGTGACGTTATCGTCTCGTTCGCCGCTTTTGGCGGGGCTTTTCTCTGGATGATTTCCCCCGCCGCGAACTTTTTCGCCGCTTTCGGCTTTGGAGTCCTCGGCACACTTTACTTTGTTTTATTCGGCCGCGATTTGAGCCGCGAAGCGGCCGCCTAACATCAACCACGCAACCAAGGAGAAAAAACATGAAATGGGTAACCCGCTCGCACGTTCACGTTGACCGCGTAGCCTGCCCCTGGCTGATTACGCGCTTTATCGACTCGGAGGCGGAGTTCATTTACGTGCCGGCGAGTCAAATCGAACAGGTCGTAAAGGAAACAGGCGCAATCCCCTTCGATGCACCTGGCGTTGAACTGGGACATGTGGATGGACGCTGTTCCTTCGATTCCATCATTGTGAAATACGGTTTGAAGGAACCCGGCCTGCTTCGGCTTGCGAAGATTATCCACGCCGCCGACATCGAATCCGAACTCGACACCGACCCCATCGCCGCAGGCTTGGAAGCGATCGCCTCGGGGTACAGCCTGCGCTTCCCCAGCGATCTCGAGAATCTCAGCCATCAATTCGAAGTCTACGACGCGCTCTATGCCTGGTGCCGCCTGCAAGTGGCGAAAAAATGAAACCCATCTCCATCGGCAAACGGCGCGGCCTGCAACAGTGCAGCACCACGCGCGGCACTATCGCCGTGATGGCGCTTGACCATCGCAACAATCTGCGGAACGCCCTCAATCCGCACAACCCGCAATCCGTGACCGACGCCGAACTGACGGCGTTCAAAATCGAAACCGTGCGCGCCCTGGCGCCCGCCGCTACTGCCGTTTTGCTCGACCCGGAGTTCAGCGCGGCGCAGTGCGTCGCCTCCGGCGCGCTGCCCGGTAACGTGGGCCTGCTTGTCGCCGTCGAAGCCACCGGCTACACCGGCGACCCAACCGCACGGCAGAGCCAGATTTTGCCCGGCTGGAGCGTGGCGAAAGCCAAACGCATGGGCGCGAGCGCCGTCAAATTGCTGGTGTACTACCATCCCGATGCACCGACTGCCGGTGAGATTGAAACCTTCGTCCAACAAGTGGCCGCCGATTGCGCCGCGCAGGACATCGCGCTTTTCCTTGAACCGCTCTCGTACGCTACGCGGCTCGACTCTACGAAAAAGAAACTGGCGCCCGGCGAACTGCGCCGCGTGGTAATTGAAACCGCGCGCCGCCTGGTGATACCGGGCGTGGACGTACTCAAAGCCGAGTTCCCGCAGGACATCGCCGCCGAAAGCAACGAGCGCGAATGGGCCGCCGCGTGCCGCGAACTTTCCTCTGCCTGCTCCGCGCCCTGGGTTCTGCTCTCGGCTTCGGTTGATTACGAAACGTATGAGCGGCAAGTGCGGGTAGCGTGCGAGTGCGGGGCGTCCGGCGTGGCCGTGGGCCGGGCCGTGTGGAAAGAAGCCGTGGGGTTAAGCGGCCTGGCTCGCGACTCGTTCCTGCAAACCGCCGCCCGCGAGCGCATGGCCCGCCTCACCGCGCTGTGCGAAGCCCTGGCGAAGCCGTGGACGGATTTCTATTCTGCGCCTGCCGTCGGCTCCAATTGGTATGCTGATTATTGACCGTGAAGACGCAAAGAGCGCAAAGCCTTCCAAGAAATTCTTCGCGTCCGCCTGCCCCGCTTCTTTTTGCGGGGTTGCGTCTTGGCGGTGAATCTCTATGAGCAAAGACTTCGATATCCTCGTCGTCGGTGAACTCAATGCCGATTTGATTCTGCGCGGCGAAGTGGCGCCCGTCTTCGGGCAAGTGGAAAAGCTGATTGACGAAGCCGCGCTAACCATCGGCAGTTCGTCTGCCATTTGCGCGTGCGGGCTGGCGCGGCTGGGCCTGCGCGTGGCCTTTGTGGGCAAGATGGGCGACGACGAGTTTGGCCGTTTCATGGTGCGTGAGTTATCGGCGCGGGGCATTGACACCGGCGGAGTCGTCGTTGACGCAGGTGTGAAAACCGGTTTGAGTGTCATTCTGTCGCGCGGCGCAGATCGCGCTATTCTTACCTACTCCGGCTCCATCGGCGCGTTGAGGTATTCGGACATTGACCCGGCACTCGTCTCTCGTGCTCGCCATTTGCACCTCGGCAGTTACTTCCTGCTCGACTCTCTGCGCCCCGACACCCCAAAACTATTTCATCTTGCCTCCCGGCAAGGCGTCACCGTCTCGATGGACACCAACTATGATCCGTCGGAGCATTGGGATGGCGGCGTGCAGGAAGCGCTTCGCGGTGCGTCGATTTTCCTGCCGAACGAGAAAGAGTTGTGCGCCATTGCCCGGCAACCAACCGTTGAGTCCGCGCTGGCGACGATGGACAAGAAGCAGATTGTGGCCGTCAAACTCGGCGCGCGCGGCGCAGTTGCTCGATTTGGCGATACACAAGCGCAAGCCGACTCCGTTTCTGTCGAAGTTGTAGATACGACCGGGGCAGGCGACACATTCGATGCCGGCTTTATCTATGGCTTCCTGGCCAAATGGGATTTGGCCCGGATTTTGCGCTTTGCTTGTGTGTGTGGCTCGCTTTCCACCCGCGCCGCTGGCGGCACTGCCGCCCAACCAAATCTCCCGGAGGCATTGGAATGGATGCCAATTTCCAATCTCCAATCTCCAATCTCTAATCTCTAACCTCCACCTTTCTATGATTCTCTGCCTTACCCTAAACCCGGCCATTGATCGCACTCTTGTCGTGTCCAGGCTCCGGCCCGGCGAAGTGCACCGCACCGCCCGGGTTGTCGTTGCCGCTGGCGGCAAGGGTCTTAATGTGGCGCGGGCAATTCGGGTGCTGGGCGGTGAGCCGCTGTGCATGGGTTTTCTCGGCGGGCATAGCGGGCGCTTGCTGGCCGAACTGGCCGGGCGCGAGGGCTTGCGAGGCGCATGGACCTGGATTGAGGGTGAAACGCGCACATGTGCGATTGTGCTAGATGAGGCGAGTCACGAGGCAACAGTGTTCAACGAACAAGGCCCCGCTGTGCCGGCAGGAGACTGGCCGCGATTGATGGCCGCCGTGTTGCGCGAATCTGAGGAGAAGGATATTGTTTGCGCCAGCGGAAGCCTGCCGCCGGGTTCACCGCCGGAATTGTTTGCCGAATTGTTGACGCCGCTGGCGCGCGCCGGGAAACAGGTGTGGGTGGATACCGGCGGCTCGGCGCTGAAGGCGGCGATCGGCGTAGGCGGCATCAACGTCAAAGTGAACGGCGACGAGGCCGGGGCGGTGTTGAATGGTGAACCGGCGACGACGGTTAATTTAGCAGTGGCGGCGGCCCGTGAGTTGAACCGGCGAGGGGCAGGGAACGTGGTGATTACACTGGGAAGTTTGGGGGCAGTGATGGCTTCGGGTTCAGAAAGCTTTCATGCCCAGCCGCCGACAATTGAGGTGACGAGCGCGGTAGGGAGCGGCGATTCGTTTTTAGGCGGGTTGATGAATGGCCTGGCAGGCGGGGCCACGATGGTTGAAGCGTTGAAGGCTGGCACAGCGGCGGGCGCGGCCAACGCCCTCGCCGTCGGCGGCGGACGATTTGCGGTGGAGGATTTCAACCGGATACTGGCCGCCACAACTTGTTCCAGATGGGGCTTCCAATGACGCCGTTGACAAAATCGCCGCTCGTGCTAAACTGTGGGCGTTCAGCACAAAAGGAAAGACACTTCATGATTTTCACCACACGGGTCAATCAAGGGTACATCTTCCCCATGGGTGGCGGGGAGACCGGGCCTTCTCGAGGTGCGCCTACTGACTGAGCGCTTTTTTCGTCTCACGGACGTTTGAACGGTCACAGTCGCACTTTTGCCCTGTGGCCGTTTTATTTTGCGGCCCGGGCGCGTGGAAAGCCTGTGGCCGTTTTGTTTGTAACGCAACCGCTCGTTTTGGGCATTGAGGATTATGCAGATGACGACAACTTCTTTAGACTTGAAAAGCGCCATTTCTTCCAACCGGCTGGCGGGTTTGTGGCGGATGCTGGCGGATTTCCGCCTGACGTACTTCGGCGCAATCCTGAGCCTGGGATTGTCCACCGCGGCCAAGACGGCTACCTTTTTCCTCATCCGTTATCTGGTGGATGACGTGCTGGGGCGGCCCGACCTGGCCCGCCTCTTGTTGTGGGTAGCATTGGGCTTCCTCGGCCTGGCGTTGCTGGAAGGCGTCTTCACCTTCCTCAGCGGGTGGCTGGCCTCGCGCACGGCGGAGGGCATCGCCCTGCGCCTGCGCAATTACCTGTTCGACCACCTCCAGCGGCTCTCGTTCACCTACCACGACCGCACCCCGACCGGCGATCTGATCCAGCGCGCCAGCTCAGACGTGGATGCGGTGCGCCGCTTCTTCGCCGATCAGGCCATTGGCATTGGCCGCATCGGCCTGCTGTTCATCGTCAACTGGATCGCCCTGTGGAATCTGAATACGCAATTGGCGCTGTTCTCGGTGATCGTGGTGCCGCCGGTCCTGCTCATGTCGGTCTTTTTCTTCAGGCGCGTCTCGAAGGTGTACGAGCACTATCAGGAGCAGGACGCGATATTGTCCACGACCCTGCAAGAGAACCTGACCGGCGTGCGGGTGGTGAAGACCTTTGCCCGGCAGGGATACGAACGCGAGAAGTTTGAGCGCGACAACTGGGAGAAGTTCCAACGCGGCAAGCGCCTGCTCATGATGCACTCGCTGTTCTGGCCCACCGCCGAGATCCTTTGCACCGGCCAGATGCTGGCCGGGTTTGCCCTCGGCGCGGTGATGACCATCAACCACGCGATCTCGCTGGGCGACTATCTGGCCTACATGGGCCTGGTGGTGTTGTTGATCTGGCCCATGCGCGAACTGGGCCGCATGATCGTCCAGGCCTCCACCGGCATGGTGTCGTACGGGCGCGTGGCGGAGATCATCCGTGAAGAGCGCGAGCCGGTTGAAGAAGGCGCGCCGGTTGAAGGAGGCGCGCATCAGCCGCCCCACGCCGGTCGGGTGCGCGGCGAGATCGCGTTCCGGGGTGTGGGCTTTGAATATGAAGCCGAGAGCCGTGTGCTTAAGGACATCACCCTCACCGTTAAGCCGGGGCAGGTGGTGGCGCTTCTTGGCCCCACCGGTTCCGGCAAGACCTCGCTGGTCAACCTCCTGCCGCGCTTCTACGAATACACCAGCGGCAGTCTGACGCTCGACGGTGTGGAGTTGAAACACTACCCGCGCCAGTACCTGCGCCAGCAGATCGGCATTGTGGAACAGGAGCCGTTCCTGTTCTCGCGCACCATCCGCGAGAACATCACCTACGGCGTCGGGCGCGAGGTCCCAGACGCCGAGGTGGAAGTTGCGGCGCGGGCGGCGGCCATCCACGACGTGATCCTGAGTTTCCCCGACGGCTACAACACCCTCGTGGGCGAGAAAGGCATCACCCTCTCCGGCGGGCAGAAACAGCGCGTCGCCATCGCCCGCACGCTGTTGAAAGACCCGCGCATCCTGATCCTTGACGACTCGACGTCGTCGGTAGACACCGAGACCGAGGCCGCCATCCGTGAAGCGCTGGAGAGGTTGATGCAAGGCCGCACCACCTTTGTCATCGCCCACCGAATCCAGAGCGTGATGAACGCCGACCAGATTCTGGTGCTGGAGGGCGGGCGCATCGCCCAGCGCGGCACACACGAAGAACTGCTGGCGCAAGAGGGCCTGTATCGCCGCATCTACGACCTGCAGGCGCGGATTGAGGTGGAAGTGGAGAAAGAAGTAGGCGGCTTCAACGGGGAAGAAGCCGTGTTGCCTGAGGCTGAGGAACCGGAGGCGGTACTGGCGTAGGGGCGGGGCTTGTCCCCGCTCCTGCGTTGGTTGGTTTTTGGGAGAAAGAAAACATCATGTCTCAATACGAATTCGAAGAAGAAGAGTTTACGACTAATTTCAATGGCCGCACCATCAAGCGCATGATGGGCCTGACTCTCGTCCACTGGCCGTGGCTGGTGGGGTTCGTGGCGCTGGTGGCGCTCGTCGCCATGCAGGATGGGGTCTTCAACTTTTTCAAGAAGCAAATCATTGACCGGGGCATCACCCCCGGCGACACCGCCGCTCTGACGTGGGTCGTCGCCATCTACGGCGGGATGGCCGTCTTGCAGGCGGCAGGCGTTTTCGGCTTCATCTACCTGGCCGGGATTCTGGCCGAGCGGATTCAATACGATCTGCGCAAGAAGATGTTCGATCACTTACAGGAACTGTCGTTCTCGTACTTCGACCGGACGCCGGTGGGGTGGATCATGTCGCGCGTCACCTCGGACTCGGACCGCATCGCCGACCTGGTGACCTGGGGTCTGCTCGACGTGACGTGGGGCCTGTTGAGCATTGTCACCGCCACAATCTTCATGCTCTATATCAACTGGCAATTGGGGCTGATGGTGTTCCTCATCATCCCTTTGCTGGTGATCGTGGCCGCCCAGTTCCAGAAACGGATCGTGGGCGAGTACCGCAACGTTCGCAAGATGAACTCGCGGATCACGGGCGCGTACAACGAGAACATCACCGGCGTGCGCGTGGTGAAGGCCCTCAACCGTGAAGAAGCCAACCTGGCTGAATTCGGCGAGTTGACGGGGCAGATGTATCGCGCCTCGTTCCGGGCGGCGTGGCTGTCGGCGCTGTTTTTGCCGGTGGTGCAATTCATCAGCGCCCTGGCCCTGAGCAGTGTGGCCTGGTACGGCGGGCGGCAGGCGGGCCTGGGCAACATGACAATAGGCGACCTGCAAGCCTTCATTGGTTACATCACCTTCATGCTCTGGCCGGTGCAGGACATGGCGCGGGTGTACGCCGACATGCAACACGCAGTGGCCTCCGCCGAGCGCACCTTCTCGCTGATTGACTCTCAGCCGGAGGTGGTGGACAAGCCCGGCGCGATTGACCCCGGCACGATCCGGGGCGACATCGAGTTTGACCACGTGACCTTCTACTATCAACAGGGCAAACCGGTGTTGAAAGACTTCTGCCTGACCGTGAAACGGGGCGAGACCATTGCCCTCGTCGGCCAAACCGGCGGAGGCAAGTCTACCATCGTCAACCTGCTCTGCCGCTTCTACGAGCCGAAGGAAGGCGTTATCCGCATCGGCGGACGGGACTACACCGGGTTGACGCTCCACGCCATCCAGTCGCGCCTCGGCGTCGTTCTGCAAACGCCGCACCTGTTCTCAGGCAGTATCCGCGAGAACATCCGTTATGGCCGGTTGAACGCAACCGAGGCCGAGATCGAAGAGGCGGCGCGGATCGCGGGCGCGCACGACTTCATCATGATGCTGGACAAAGGCTACAACGCCGAAGTGGGCGAGGGGGGCAACCTGCTCTCGGTGGGGCAGAAGCAGTTGATCAGTTTGGCGCGGGCGGTGCTGGCCCGGCCCGAAATTTTCATCATGGACGAGGCTACAAGCTCGGTGGACACGCTGACCGAGGCCTTAATTCAGCGCGGCATGGAGCGGCTGATGGAGGGCCGCACCAGTTTCGTCATCGCCCACCGGCTCTCGACCATCAAACGCGCCAGCCGGATTCTGGTGATCGAGAAGGGCGGCATCTCGGAGATGGGCACGCACGCCGGGCTTCTGCGCCAGCGCGGCCACTACTACCAGTTGTACACCCGGCAGTTCCGGCGCGAGTTGGAGAGTGAATATGGGCTGGGGAAGATGACGGGGTTGGTTCAGGCCGCCGAGGCCTGACACGCTGTGCGGCCCGAAGCGCGATGACGGCGTTTGCCCTATGACAACTCGCTGTATAATTCACTAACGCAAACCATCGGTCTGGCGAGCACTTGACTCATTACCGGCAACGAGTAGACTTTAGCAAACGAGCGCTCAGTCTTCACCCTCTCAATTTAATCGCACCCAACTCATGTCAATGGATTCGCTGGCGCCTGTCCTTCAGGCTCACGGGCTAGCTAAATCTTTTTTGGGCTTGCAAGCCTTGCAGGACGTGTCGCTGGCGATCCGCCCCGGCGAGATCGTCGGCCTCATCGGGCCAAACGGCGCAGGCAAGACCACCTGCTTCAACCTGCTTACCGGCTTTCTGATCCCAACCGCCGGCCGCATCCACTTTCAGAATCAAGACATTACCGGCCTGCCCCCGGCCCGCATCGCCCGGCTGGGCATCGCCCGCACGTTTCAGAATATTCGCCTCTTCGGTTCGCTCTCGGTGTTAGAGAATGTGCAGGCGGCGGCCCAACTCCGGGCGGCGGTCTCCCTGTGGGAGACGTTGCTCAGCGCCCCCGGCTTTCATCGCCAGGAAGCAGAGACGAAGGCCCGTACCCGCGACTTGCTCGATCTGCTCGATCTCGCGCCCTACGCCGATCAATCAGCGGCCAGTCTGCCTTACGGCCATCAGCGCCGGGTCGAGATCGCCCGCGCCCTGGCCACCCGCCCGACCATCCTGTTGCTGGATGAACCGGCGGCGGGCATGAACCCGGCGGAGAGCGACGCCCTGCATCAATTGATCCTCGACTTGCGCGCCCGTTTCAAGTTGACTATCCTGCTGGTCGAACACGACATGCGGCTGGTGATGAATTTGTGCGAGCGCATCGTGGTGCTGAACTATGGCAAGATCATCGCCCAGGGCAAACCCGAAGAGGTACGATCCGACCCGCAAGTGATCGCCGCTTACCTGGGTGGAGACCACACGGGGCGCGATGCTTGAACTGCGCGAGGTCGAAGTCTATTACGGCGGTATCCGTGCGCTGAAAGGCGTCTCGTTGACGATTGCCGATGGCGAACTGGTGACGCTGATCGGTTCGAATGGGGCCGGCAAGTCCACGGCTCTGAAGACGATCTCCGGCTTGTTACGGCCAAAGGCCGGCACCATTCTCTACAACGGCCAGCGCATTGAGGGGACTTCGCCGCATCATATTGTCGGGCTGGGGGTGTCGCATTGCCCCGAAGGCCGCCGCATCTTTGGTCAGTTGACGGTGGAAGAGAATCTGCGGCTGGGGGCGGTGCAACGGCGCGACCGCGATGGCGTGAAGGCCGACCTCGAGCGCGTCTATGGCCTCTTTCCGATTCTCAAACAACGCCGCCAACAGTCCGGCGCTACGCTGTCCGGCGGCGAACAGCAAATGCTGGCTCTCAGCCGGGCGCTCATGAGCCGGCCCAAACTGCTGTTGCTCGACGAGCCGTCGCTCGGCCTCGCGCCGCTGTTGGTGGAGACGATCTTCAACACCATCCGGCAATTGAAAGACGAGAAGACGACGATCCTGCTGGTGGAACAGAACGCGCGGCTGGCCCTCGACGTGGCCGACCGGGCTTACGTCATGGAAACGGGGCGCATTACCCTCGACGGCCCGGCGGCGGAACTGAAGCACAACCCGCAAGTGGAGCATACCTATCTCGGAACTTGACAGTAGTCAACATTTGGGATTTTGGAATTTGAGATTTGGCATTTTATGAACCTGGTCTATTACGCCCTCCAACAACTTATCAACGCCCTGAGCATCGGCAGTCTGTACGCATTGATGGCGGTGGGGCTGGCGATGGTGTTCGGCATTCTGCGGTTGATCAATTTCGCTCACGGCGATTTGATGATGATCGCCGCTTACTTCGCCGCCTTCGCCCTGTTCGCCAACCTGCCTCTGCCGCTGGCGATCGGGATCATGATCGTTGGCACGATCCTCGTCGGCTTGATTATGGAGCGTGTGGCCTATCGCCCCATCCGCGGCGCGCCCGATGTGGCCGCTCTGCTCACCTCATTCGCCGTCGGACAAATCTTGCAGAATGGCACGTTGTTGATCACCCGCTTACTGCAAAAGCCCAGCCCGCTCGCTTTTCCGGTGATCGGAATCCTGAGCGGCGTGTTCGCTTTCGGCCCAATCACCGTGCCGCGCGTGAACGTCGTCAGCCTAATCGCGGGCATCGTCCTTTTGGTACTGCTGTCGCTCTTCGTCACCCGTTCCAACCTCGGCCTTTCGATGCGTGCCGCCGCCGAAGACCTGCACGCGGCGCAACTCATGGGGATTGACATCAACCGGGTGATCGCCACCGCCTTCGCCATCGGATCGGGGTTGGCGGCGGTGGCGGCGTTATTGTATGCGGTGCAAGCCGGGCAATTGACACCCTACATGGGATTCACCCCGGTGCTCAAAGCCTTCATCGCCGCCGTCATCGGCGGCTTTGGCACGATTGCCGGAGCCGTCGTCGGCGGCTATGCGTTGGGCGCGCTGGAAGTGTTCCTCACCGCCATCCCCGGCATCGGCGACATCCTGCCGCCGGGCCTGGTCTCGCCCGAAGTGCAAACCTTCCTCAAAACCTGGTTGCCGGGGTCGCTGACCAGCTATCGCGATGCCTTCGTCTTCGTCGCCCTGATCCTCATGTTGCTCTTCCGGCCCGGCGGCATTGTGGGCCGCCGCGAGCGGGAGGAGATGCAATGACCGCCTCGTTCTCGTGGCGTCGAGTCGGCGGACCGCTGGCGGCGATCCTGGCGCTATCAGTGGTGCTGACGATCCTGCAAGCCTCGGGGCTGGCTTTCTGGCAGGGCCTGTTCGTCAACCTCGGAATCTTTTTGATCCTCGTGCTGAGTCTGAATCTCTCCAACGGCTTCACCGGTGTGTTCTCGCTGGGGCATATCGGTTTTATGGCGCTGGGCGCGTATGCCTCCGCCGTCTTGACGTTGCCTCTGCGCGAGAAGGGCGACTATCTGCCGAACCTGCCAGGGTGGCTGGCCGGTGTGCATTTCGACTTTTACCTCGGTCCCTTCCCGTCCGGCTTTCTGGCCGCCACCCTCATCGCCGCCGTCTTCGTGTCCCTCATTGCTCTGTTGGTAGGTTTGGTGTTGATGCGGCTCTCCGGCCACTTTGTGGCCGTAGCCACGCTCGGCTTCCTCGTCATCGTCCGCGTCGTCCTTTTCAACGCCGACAACTTCACCCGCGGCTCGCGCACCTTCTCCAACGTCACCCCGTACACAAACCTGTGGTGGGTCTGGGCCTGGGCGCTGCTGGTGTTATATATTGTGTGGCGGATCAAACGATCGTCGTTCGGGCGGGCGATGCTGGCCCAGCGGGAAGATCGCTGGGCGGCGCAGTCCATCGGCATTGCGGTGATGCCGCCACGATTGTTAGCCTTCGTCATCAGCGCCTTCTTCACCGCTGTCGCCGGATCGTTATATGCTCACTTCATCACTTCCTTCTCGCCGACCGTCTTCTACTTCGACCTGACGTTCCGGGTGATCACTATGCTCGTCGTCGGCGGCATGGGCTCGGTGAGCGGGTCGGTGATCGGCGTGATTTTGGTGGTTGGGCTGGCCGAGCTTCTGCGTCGTATCGAAGATGCGACTCTGCTCTATGGCATCAGCCAGATCATTCTGGCTATGATCTTCATCTTCATCATCGTCTTCCGGCGTGAAGGCCTGCTCGGCCAACGCGAGATCGCCCTCGACCGATGGTTTGAAAGGAGGTAGCTCATTGCCTACAGCAAACAGCATATAGCTTATACCAAGTTGCATTGACGTTCGATACTGACAATGGAGGAGAGACCATGAAAAACAGATTTCTAGTCATCACCGTGTTCACCATTATTGCCAGCCTGGTGCTGGCCGCATGCGGCGGCGGGGGCGGGGGAGCGTCCGGCCCCATCAACATCGGCGGCGGCTTCGCCCTCACCGGGGCGGAGTCCTCACTCGACCTGCCGGCGGCCAATGGTGCGCAACTGGCTGCCAAAGAGATCAACGCCGCGGGCGGCGTGCTGGGTCGCCAGATCAATTTGATCGTTCACGACACCAAATACGACATGACCGTCACCGCGCAGGTCGCCAAGCAGTTCGTCGAGCAGGATAAGGTCGTCGCCGTGGTTGGCTTCACCGACTCCGACTCGGTGTTGGCTTCTGGCCCCACCATTCAGGCCGCCGGGCTACCGTTCATCATCGCGGGCGCGACCTCGCCCAAGCTCCCGGCGCAAATCGGCGACATGCTGTTCTTCGCCTGCTTCGGTGACAACGTGCAGGCGGCAGTCGGCGCGGAGTATGGGTTCAAGAACTACGGCAAGAACGCGTACCTGCTGTGGGACAAGGGCGTGGAGTACACCACCCTGCTGGGCGGCTACTTCAAGTCGCGCTTCACCGAGTTGGGCGGCACGATCGTCCTCGAAGATACCTACGAGGACAACGCGACCGACTTCTCGGCGCAGATCGCCAAAGCGAAGGCGCTCCCGCAGCAGCCCGACTTCTACTTCATCTCGGCTATGCCGTATAACGTCGGCCCGGTCGTCAAGCAGTTCCGCGACGCCGGCCTCACCGGCCCGATCATCGGCGGCGACGGCTACGACACGCCCGACATCCTGAGCGTAGCCGGCCCGGCGGCGGAGAACGTGTTCTTCACTACCCACGCGCTAATAGACGCGACGGGCGGCACGGAGGGGATCAAGAAATTCATAGCTGCCTACAAGGCCGAATACGGCCACGACCCGGAGAACGCCTTCGCCGCGCTGGGCTACGATGCCATGTACCTGCTGGCCGACGCCATCAAGCGCGCTGGCTCCACCGACGCGCCGGCTATCAAGAAGGCGCTCGAGTCCACGAGCAACTTCCCCGGCATCACCGGCGCAATCACGTTGAGCGCCGACGCCCACATCCCGCGCAAGGGCGTGACGATGATCGCCATTAAAGATGGCAAGTTCACGCTCGGCGCGGAACTCGTGCCGGAGAAAGTGCCAGCGCCGTAACCGTGCTTCGCTCAAGCCCCAAATCCCAACAATCAATTTCCAAACTTTGGAAGTTGGGATTTGGGAGTTTAGGAGATCATATGCCTGCTCGCCAGACTCGAAAGACTAATCCGCTGACCGCGCTCGAAAAACGCCTCAGCACCGACGGCGTCGAATTCGTCCGCTTCGAGCAGAGTGACACCCACGGCATCAGCCGCTCGAAGACGATCCCGGCCCGCCACGTGCGCCGTTTCGCCGAGGGTGGCTTGAACTTTTTGCTCGGCCAACTGGGCTTCGACGCCCAGGCCAACGTCGCCCTGGGGACCGGCTATCTCGAAGACCTGGGCTTCCCGGACTCGCGCATCTTCCCTGACCTCAGCACTTATACCGTTTTGCCCTGGGCCGATAAGACGGCGCGCGTATTGTGCGAGCCACACTTTCAGGATGGCCGCCCGGCGATGGCCGCGCCTCGCGCTGTAGCTCGTAAACTTCTGGGTGAACTGGAGGGGAGAGGGTATCGGTTGTTTTCAGGTTTCGAGTACGAGTTCTACCTCGTCAACCGCGAGACGCGCCAGCCGCCGTTCCCCGGTATCCAAATTTTCGCGACGCTCCGCAACAACTTCGACGAGTCGCTCGTCCATCAAATCCTGCGCGGCATGAGCGCCATTGGCGTGGACATCATCACCTCCAACGCCGAATACGGGCCAGGGCAGATGGAGATCAATTTCGCTCCGGCGGTCGACATCGCCGCCGCCGACCAGGCCTTCACCTTCAAGAACGGCGTCAAAGAAATTGCCCAGCGCAACGGGTATATGGCCTCGTTCATGACCAAGCCTTATGGCGATCAATCGGCCAACGGCTGTCACTATCATCACAGCCTGCTTGAGGCGAAGACGGGCCGCAACGTCTTCAACAGCCGCAAGGATGGCAAACTCACCGATGTTGCCCGCTGGTGGCTGGGCGGGCAGATCGCCCACGCCACAGCTCTTACCGCCCTGGCCGCGCCCACAGTGAACTGCTACAAACGCTACAAGCTGTGGTCTTTCGCGCCTACCAACGCGACCTGGGGTAACGAGAATCGTTCAGTCGGCTTCCGCATGAAAAACCTCGGGGGCGAGAGCGCCCACATCGAAAACCGCTTGCCAGGCGGCGCTTCGAATCCATACCTGGTCATGGCCGGGGTGTTGGCCGCCGGGCTGGATGGTTTGCAGAACAAGACTGAACCGCCGGCTGAGACCTCGGGCATTGCCTACGGCCTCACCGGTGTGACCGATTTGCCGACGCGACTCGAAAACGCTCTCGACGCTCTCGAGGCCGATATGACATTGCGAGGCGTTCTGGGAGAGGAATTCGTCAAATTGTTCGCCGCCGTCAAGCGCCACGAGATCGGCAAAGCCAGAGCCGCCATCCCCGACTACGGCTCGCCCGACTTCAACAACACCGTGTATGAATGGGAGCGGAGCGAATACTTTGAGTTTCTATAAGAAGCAGCCCTTACCCGCGAAGACGTAAAGAGCGCAATGTTTTTTTCGTCTTTGCGGTTCACTCTTTGCCATACTTCGGGAGCTATGATGCCTGCTAAACGAACCACTCGCCGTACCACACCTGCTGACCGCGTGACCGAGGCCGCCCGCAAGGCCGGGGTGCGTCTCGTGCGCTTTTTGTACACCGACAACGGCGGGGTCACCCGGGGCAAGGCGACGCATATTGAGTTCCTGCGGAACCGGATCGGCGACGGGATCGGTTTGACGATGGCGATGCAGGCGATGAACATGCTCGATCAGTTGGCCGCCGTGGAGGGCATGGGGCCGGTCGGCGAAATCCGCCTCGTTCCCGATCCCGATACGTTCCGTGTCCTGCCCTACGCGCCGCATGCGTCGGCCATGACGGTGGACATGCTTAACCACGACGGGACGCCGTGGGCGGCCTGTCCACGCTCCTTCCTCAAGCGACAGATCGCCGCTTGCGCCGCCGAAGGCTTCAGTGCGCAGGCCGCTTTTGAGATCGAGTTCACCCTGGCGACCCGCAATTCCGACGGCGCTTTTGCCCCTCTCGACGAGACCCTGTGTTTTTCCACGACCGGGATGACGATGTCGGCGAAAGTGACGGATGACATCATCGCCGCCTTCGAAGCGCAGGGGATGCAGGTGGATCAATATTATCCCGAACTCGGTCACGGCCAGCAGGAACTGCCCATCCGCCACGCGCCGGCGCTGGCCGCCGCCGACCGGCAGGTGTTCTATCGCGAGACGGTGCGCAACGTCGCCTACAATCACGGCCTGTACGCGTCGCTGGCGCCCAAACCTTTCCCCGATCAAGCGGGCAATGGCGCGCACATTCACTTCAGCTTGTGGGACAAGGCCGGGAAGCGCAACCTGATGTACGAGCCGAAAGACAACTATGGAATCAGCCAGCTTGGCTACCACTTCATCGCCGGGGTGTTGGCGCATTTACCGGCCCTGCTCGCCCTCACTTGCCCGTCTTTCAATTCGTACCGCCGCCTGCAACCGCATTTCTGGAGTTCGGCCTTCACCGTATGGGGGCCGGACAACCGCGAGGCCGCCGTCCGCGTGCCATCCAAATACAAGTCTGATCCTTCCGGGTCTGCCAACGCCGAACTGAAACCGTCCGACTCGTCATCCAATCCCTATTTGTCTTTGGGCGGGGTGCTGGCCGCCGGGCTGGATGGCGTGAAACGCAAACTGATGCCCGGCGAGCCGGTATTGATTGACCCCGGCAACCTCACCGACGATGAACGCGCCGCACGCGGTATCAAACGCTTCCCCACCAGCCTCAACGAGGCGCTCGACAACCTCGAAAAGGATCAGGTGTTGATGGACGCCCTCGGCCCGTTATTGTCCAGTTCATTCCTGGCGGTCAAACGCCTGGAATGGGAGTCGTTCAGCAAAGAAGACGTGGCCTTTGAAATCAAGCATCATTTCTGGAAGTTCTGATTCATGTCCCTGGACCTCTCCTCTATTCCCATTCTCGACCACCACTGCCACGCCTTCCTGCGTCGTGAAAAGCCCTACACGGCGTTGGAGTTTCAGGGCTTCTTCAGCGAGGGCGGGGACGCCGCCACGGTCGCCGAGCACACGCCGGACACGGTCTTCTTCCGCTGGGCGATCAAAGAACTGGCGAACTTTCTGGGCTGCGCCCCGACGACCGAGGCTGTCACGGCGGCGCGGGCGGCCATGCCGCTCGCCGAGTTGGCCGGGCGTATGTTGGGCGATGCCAACATCTCAATCTTATTGATTGACTATGGCCTGCCGGGCGCAGATCGCATGACGATCGGCGACATGAAAGCCTGCCTCCCGGCGCGCCGTATCGAACCCATTTTGCGCCTGGAGACGATGGCCCAGGACTTGATTCTTCAACAGGAGACGTTCGATCAATTTATGGATGCCTATGTGACGGCGGTGGAGGGCGCACGCGCGGCGGGTCACGTAGGGTTGAAGAGCATCATTGCCTATCGCACCGGGCTGGCGATCCGCGAGACAAGCAAGAGCCAGGCAGCAGATGCGTTCATGGCAGCGAAGGAACGCGCCCGGCGCGATGGCAAAGTCCGGCTGGCCGATAAACCGCTCAACGATTACCTCGTCCTGCGCGCGCTGGACATTGCCGAGAAGCAAGAGATGCCGGTACAGTTTCACACCGGCCTGGGCGATAATGATCTGGATATGCTGTTCGCCAACCCCTTACACATGCGCCCGTTATTTGAGAGCGGCAGGTACAAGCGAGTGCCGTTTGTATTATTACATGCTAGTTATCCTTATAGTCGTGAATTAGGCTATCTGGCCTCGCTCTACTCAAATGTGTGGATGGATGTGGGCCTGGCCGTCCCGTTCGTCACGATAGACATCCCGGCGCTCTGGCGGCAAACGCTGGCCCTGACTGCCACCAGCAAAATTCTGTTTTCAACCGACGCTTATAGCATCCCTGACATCTATTGGCTGGCGGCGCGCTGGGGGCGGCTGGGCCTGGCGCAAGTGCTCGAGGAACTCATCACCCTCGGCGCGCTCACTCGCGATGAAGCCCTGGCTGCCGCTCATCAAATTTTGCACGGCAACGCGGCGCGTCTTTATGCGGTGGGGGAATAAGGGCCGCTTCTGTGTCCTCAGCCTCTCACTGCCCCCTCTGCCGCCGCCCCCTCGACCCGGTCCTCATAGAAATCCAACCCAAACTCGAAGACCACATCGCCCGCATTCTGCGCGAGAGCAACCCCGGCTGGAAACGCGACGACGGGGTTTGCCCGGATTGCGTTCGCGTCGCGGTTGAGAAAGCTATCGAGTCGCGCAGTCCAACCTCGCTTCAAGCTGAACTGCTCACCCCGTTTCCGGTTTACGCGCGCGACGAACAGCGGCTCCTGCCAACGCCGCTTCGCGTTCACGCCAACCCGAACTTCACCGGGCGTGGCGTCACCGTCGCCTTCCTCGACTCCGGCTTCTACCCGCACCCCGACCTCGTCCGCCCCAGGAACCGTATCCTGTGCTACGTGGATGCCACCGGCCACACACCGATTGAGAAGCCAAACTTCAAAAAGCCGCACGCCACAAGCTGGCACGGCCTGATGACCTCGTGCGTCGGCTTCGGCAACGGCTTCATGTCGAACCGTCTCTATCGCGGCGTTGCTGAGCAAGCGCAGTTGGTGCTGGTCAAAACCGGCAACCCGCGCCGGCGCGGCATCCGCGACCGTGACATCAGCCGCGCGCTGAGTTGGGTGCTGGCGAATCACGAGCGCTTCAACATTCAGGTCGTCAACATCTCGCTCGGCGGCGACACTCCGACGACTGGCAAATTCACCGAGTTGGATGAACTGGTTGGAGAGGCGACAGCAAACGGGTTGGTAGTAGTGGCTGCTGCGGGGAACAGTGGCCGCCGTGTCGTCATCCCCCCGGCTAGCGCCCCGTCGGCCATCACCGTCGGCGGGCTGGACGATCAGAATCATCTCGACCCGCGCTATCACCGCCTGTACTGGTCGAGTTATGGCCGGGGCCTCAATGGCCTGCGCAAACCGGAGATCGTCGCGCCCGCGCTGTGGCTGGCCGCGCCCATCTTGCCCGGCACGCACGCCCACAACGACGCTCTCTACTTCTGGCGGCTGGCCCACGCCAGCGACGCCGAGTTGAGCAAACTGCTGGAGTCGAATTACGCCCGGACGCGCTTCAGCAAAAAAACGTTGAGCCTGCCTCTGCCGGAAATTCGCCGCGCCACCCAGGAACACATCAACGAGCAAAAGTTCATCCACCCGCACTACCAGCACGTGGACGGCACTTCGATGGCGGCCCCTATCGTCAGCGGCGTCGTGGCCCAGATGCTCGAAGCCAATCCTTCACTCACGCCGGCCCAGGTCAAAGAGATTTTGATGGCGACGGCGGATCCGCTGAACGACGCCCCGGCGGAGAGACAGGGTGCGGGCGCGATCAACGCCGGGCGGGCTGTGGCCGCCGCCTTGCGCATGGGCGGCGGAGTTCTGCGCAGGGTACCGATCTCGCCCCATATTGCCTCCCACGCAATCACGTTTTACTATTATGATCCGGGTGCGCGAAACGTGGCGCTGGTGGGGAGCTTCAACGGCTGGCAAACAAAAGACGGCGAGATGCATCAGACCCGGCCCGGCCTGTGGCAAATCACTGTGACTACCACTCTGCGCGGCGCACATCGCTACAAATTCATAATTGACCGCGCACGCTGGACGAACGATCCTGAAAATCCCTTGCGTGTCGAAGATGGGTTTGGGGGGTTTAATTGAGACTGTAGCACAGCTACAGAGATTTCAAATGAAAAAACAGCCGATTTCGAGTAAACTTGGCTTCCATGAAACCAGCCAAAACGACTTCCAAGAAGCCCACCACCTCCAAGCTTGGACCCGGCGA
>Ga0247727_10001952_pt1 | contig 47820 bp, 37 predicted proteins | sample WisWelCaveWW1625_FD_202498 | JGI IMG/M metagenome (GOLD analysis project Ga0247727, IMG submission 202498) | Biofilm microbial communities from Wishing Well Cave, Virginia, United States - WW16-25 | ecosystem: Environmental > Aquatic > Deep subsurface > Groundwater > Cave microbial mat | place...
TGCGGGTTCAAGATGCTCGGGGTCGAGCGCCTGGTGTCGGTGAGCGCCGTGGGCAGCATGAAGGAGGAAATCCGGCCGCTCGACGTCGTCCTCCCCGACCAGATCATCGATCGCACCCACGGGCGCCCCTCGACCTTCTTCGGCGCCGGGGTGGTGGCGCACGTCTCGCTCGCCGATCCCGTCTGCGCCGACCTGCGGGCGGCGGTCGCCGCGGCCGCCCGCCCGACCGGTGTCCGGCTGCACGACGGCGGCACCTACCTGTGCATCGAGGGGCCGCAGTTCTCCTCGCGGGCCGAGTCGCGCCTGTACCGCTCGTGGGGCGTCGACGTCATCGGCATGACCAACGCCCAGGAGGCGAAACTGGCGCGCGAGGCGGAGATCTGCTACGCCACCATGGCGATGGTGACCGACTACGACTGCTGGCACGATGAGGAGGCCGACGTTTCGGTCGGGGAGGTGGTGGCGCGCCTGCGCGACAACGCCGAGCGCGCCCAGGCGATCCTGGCGCGCACCCTCGAGATCGTTCCCGCGGCGCGCCGCTGCCTCTGCGCCACGGCGCTGCGCGATGCCATCCTGACCGAGCGCGCGCACATTCCCGAGGAGGCGCGCCGGCGCCTGCTGCCGGTGGCCGGCGGCCACCTCGACTGATCCCATGGCGCTCCTGGTCGTCGGCTCGGTGGCGTTCGACACCGTCAGGACACCCTACGGCGGGGCCGAGGACGTGCTGGGGGGATCCGCCACCTACTTCGCGGTGGCGGCGTCGTTCTTCACCCCGGTCCGCATGGTCGCCGTCGTCGGCCGCGACTTCGGCGAGGGGCCGCTCCGGCTCCTGCGCGACCGGGGGATCGACGTCACCGGTCTCGAGGTCGCCGACGGCCGCACCTTCCGCTGGAGCGGGGTCTACTCCGACGATCTCAACGACCGCACGACCCTCGCCACCCATCTGAACGTGTTCGAGTCGTTCAGGCCGAAGCTCCGCAGGGAGGACGTCGGGTCGCGCTTCCTGTTCCTCGGCAACATCGATCCGGATTTGCAGCGCGAGGTCCTGCGCCGCGTCAAGCCGGGCTTCTCCGCCTGCGACACGATGAACTTCTGGATCGAGGGCAAGAGCGACAGCCTCAAGCGGCTGCTCGCCAGCGTCGACGGCCTGGTGATCAACGACTCCGAGGCGCGCCTTCTCGCCGGCGAGCTCAACACCACCGCGGCGGCGCGGCGCCTTCTCGGACTCGGCCTGCGCTTCGTCGTGATCAAGCGCGGCGAATACGGGGCGGCGCTGTTCTCCGGCGCGCACTACTTCGCGGTGCCCGCCTTCCCGGTCGAGCGCCCGGTCGACCCGACCGGGGCGGGCGACAGCTTCGCCGGCGGCTTCATGGGCTACCTGGCGCGCGAGGGGCGCACCACCGGGCCGGCGCTGCGCCAGGCGATGGTCTACGGCACCGTCCTGGCCTCGTTCTGCGTCGAGGACTTCAGCCTCAAGCGGATGGCCGGCGTCAACGCGAAGGCGATCGAGGCCCGGGCGCGGGCGCTGCGCGAGGCGCTCGACGTCGACGGGCCGGCGCGGCGCTGATGGGCCGTCCCGCCACGCGCGGCGCCGGGGCGGCTGCGACCCTCCTCCCGGCGCTCCTCCCGGCGGTCCTCGCGCCGCTGGCGGCCGCCCTCGGCCTGGCGTCGGGGCGGGCCACGCTCCTGCCGGTCCTCGCGACCGCCGCCGTCTATCCGACCTTCGCCCGGCTCATCCTGCGCGGGCGGCCGGGGGCCGCCGCCGTCGCAGCGGTGCTGTGGGCGGCGTCACTGGCGGCTTCGATCGCCGTGATCACGGCGCGCGACCCGGGCCGGACCGCCGGCGCCGTCCTCAACGGGCCGGCCTATCGCGACGAGATGTTCGCCTTCATCGGCAGCGGCCACGGTCGCGAATCGGAGCCGGCCCGCTTCGTGCCCCAGCACCTCCTGCACCTCGCCGCCTTCGCCGTCCTGACCGCCGCCAGCGGCGGCCTCCTCGGCCTCCTGCTCGGGGCGGGCCTCGTCGGCTACATGTCGTTCTACGTCGGGGCGCTGGCCGCAGGCCCCGAGCCCGGTCTCGCGGCGCTGTGCGGATGGCCGCCCTGGGCGGTGCTGCGGGTCGTCGCGTTCATACTCCTGGGGACGGTCCTGGCGCGGCCGCTCCTGGCGCGCCTCGCCCGGCGGCCGCCGGCGCCGCTGCGCGTCCGCCTCTGGCTCGCCGGCGCGTTCGGACTGCTGCTCCTCGACGTCGCCCTCAAGGCGCTGCTGGCGCAGCGCTGGGCGGCGCTCCTCAGGCCGTGCCTGGGCGGCATCGCTCCGGGCGGCGTCCATCCTTGACAGGCTTCGCCGCCGGCCGCTACGATGCGGGCGTCCCGTGAGGTCGTCGCGGGGGAGGTGCGCATGAATCCGCGGGTGCTCAGCGGCTCTCTCGACGGCAAAGGCCTGCGCGTCGGCATCGTCGTGTCGCGGTTCAACGACTTCATCGTCGATCGCCTCCTGCACGGCGCCCTCGACGCCCTCGAACGCCACGGCGTGGCCGAGAGCGACGTGATCGTGGCGCGCGTCCCCGGCTCGCTCGAGATCCCGGTGGCGGCGCAGGCGATGGCCAGGTCGAAGAAGCACGATGCCGTGATCTGCCTGGGGTGCGTCGTCCGCGGCGAGACCAGCCATTACGACCAGGTCGTCTCCGAGGTGGCGCGCGGCGTCGCCCGCGCCGCCCTCGAGGCGGCCATCCCGGTGACGTTCGGTGTCGTGACCGCCGAGAACCTCCAGCAGGCCATCGAGCGCGCCGGCGCCAAGGCGGGCAACCGCGGCTGGGACGCCGCCCTCGCCGCCATCGAGATGGCGGGGCTGCTCCGCCAGATGAAGGGCGCGGGCGGATAACGTATGGCGGCGCGACACCGGGCGCGCGAGTACGCCCTGCAGATGCTCTACCAGGAGGAGGTTGGCGGCATGCCTATGGCCGAGGTCGCGGCCCGCTTCTTCGAGGGCGGCGACGCCCCCGAGGAGGTCGTCGCGTTCGCCGTCCGCCTGGCGACGGGCGCGGCGGCGGCCCGGGGCGAGATCGATGCCCTCCTGAGGGACGCCATCGACAACTGGCGCCTGGAGCGTCTCGGCACCGTCGACCGGAACGTGCTGCGCCTCGCGGTGTTCGAGTTCCTGCACGAGCCGGCGACACCGCGGGTCGTCGTCATCGACGAGGCCATCGAGGTGGCCAAGCGCTTCGGCGGCGAGGAGTCGGGACAGTTCGTCAACGGCATCCTCGACGCCCTGCGCCGGCGCCTCGACGCCGCCCCCCCCGGCGGCGCGATCACGAATCCGTCATCCGCCTGACGGCTGGCGGTCCCGCCCTCCCCACACTAGATTGACGGCGTGGCCACAGGTGCGTCCGCGCCCGCTGCCGGGCCCGCGGCCGAGAGCGCCTGAGGGGGACATTTGAGCGTCGTCGGCAATCTCGAGGATCTCTCCTTCCCCGACATCCTGCAGGTGGTCCACCTGAGCCGCCAATCCGGGACGCTCATCCTGTCGGCGGCCGCCGGCGAGCGCCGGGTGCGCTTCCGCCAGGGGCTGGTGTGCGACGCCAGCCTCGGCGCCGACGGCCCACTGCTCGAGGATCTGCTCGTGGCGCGCGGGCTCGTGCCCCCTGCCGCCCTGCCGGCGGCGCGCGCCCGGCGGGAGGAGACCGGCGGGTCGCTGCCCGCGGCGCTGGTCGCCATGGGCGCGGTGTCGCAGGAGAGTCTCGAGGCGGTGGTGCGCGAGGAGCTGCGTTCCCTCCTGCGCTCGTTGGTCACGATGCAGGAGGGGGAGTTCCGCTTCGAGGTCGACGACAGCGAGCCGCCGCCCGAGGAGGCCGCGCTGCGCGAGGGTCTCGGACCGGAGGCGATCCTGGGCGGCCTGCCGGAGGCTGCGCCGCCGCGCTGGCCCGAGGCCGCGCCGCCCCTGACGGCCAGCGTGCCCCGCCGGGTGCTGCTGGTCAGCGAGCGGTCGATCGTGACCCTGGCGCTGCGCGAGGAGCTCGAGCGGGTCGGATTCGAGGCGTCGGCGTGCGACGGCCAGGAGGCAGGTCTGGCCAGGGCCCGCGGTTTCGCCGCGCGGCGCGAGCCCTTTCTGCTGGTCTCGGACCTGTTCCTCCCGGATCAAACACGCACCGGGTGGGGCGGGGGACTGGAGCTCCTGCGCGAGGTCCGGACGGTCGTGCCCGATCTCGTGGCGATCATGATCGGCGATTCGCGGCATCCGAGCGTCGCCGGCGCCGCCCGGGCATCCGGGGCCACCGGCTACCTGGCGCTCCCGGATCTCGGCCCGGTGCCGTTCGAGGAGATCGGCGTGCGCATCCGCGATTTCTGCACCCAGGTCGGCGCGGCGCTGTCGCTCGCCGACCAGGTGGCGCGCATCGACTGGGGCACCGGTCCGCGCGTCATCCGCGTCACCGATCCGCTGTCCCTCCTGCGCGGCCTCATCGGCGAGCTCAACGCGGGTGACGACGGCGACATCGCGCTCCTCGTGCTGCGGCTCGCCGCGGAGTACTTCGAGCGCGCCGCGCTGTTCGCGGTGGCCGGCGGGGGGGCGACCTGCCGCGGCGCTTTCGGCGCGCCGGTCGACGCCCGGCTGCGCGGGGCGGTCTTCCCGCTGGCCGCCGATTCGGTGCTCGGCGCGGTGGCGGCGCGCGGCGAGACCTGCTCCGGCCCCATCCCTGACGACGCCGCGAACCATGATCTGCTGACCCGCCTCGGCGACCCGCGGGCGCGCACCGCGGCGGTCCTTCCCGTGGCCGGCGGCGCCGTGGTGTACGGTCTGTTGTACGGCGACAATGCGGCAACCGGCACGGCCTTCGACGATCTCCGCCCGCTCGAGATCTTCCTGAGCCAGGCCGGGCTCAGCCTGCAGAACGCGCTCCTGCGGCGCCGGCTCGAGGCGCTGCGGGCGCCGGATCGCGAGGCCGCCGCATGATCGTCGGATGCCCGGCATGTCTTCGACAGTTCCGCCTCGATGACGGGCGCTACCGCGCCGGGGCGAGGATGCGCTGCACCCGCTGCGGCCACATGTTCGAGTCCGGCGCGGACGCCGCGCCGGCGCCGGCGCCGATCGCGGCCGGCGCCGCGCCGCCGCCCGCCCGCGCGGCGGCGTCCGCCAGGCCCGCCGCCCGCGGCGCGACCACCGCCGACAACGGCGGGCCGCTGGCCGTGGTCGCCGATGCCGGGCGTCCCTTCGGGCCGGGGCTGGGCGCGATCCTCGCGCGGCTGGGATGCCGGGTGCGCACCTCCGAGGACGGGACCGCCGCCTTCCGGATGGCGGTCGCCGAGCGGCCCGCGCTGATGGTCGTCAGCGTCCACCTCGCAGGGCTCTCGGGCATCGCCATCTGCGAAGGCGTGAAGAACAGCCCGCACCTCAGGGCGATCAAGGTGGCGATCGTCGGCTCCGACCTGAGCGCCGACCTGTTCAATCGCGACACCGCCCACGCCTACGGCGCCGACCTGTTCCTCGAGGAGGGAATGGCGGAGGGTGCGCTGCGCGCCGCCCTCGAGACGCTCCTGAGCAAGCCGGCGCCGGATGCGGGCGCCGGTCCGGGCGACGACATCGGCAGCGCTCTCGGGGGTCTGACCGGGCCGCCCGGGTCGCCGGCCGGCGTCGGCGAGGAGATCCGCCGGCTCGCCCGGATCATGCTCTCGGACCTGAGGCTCTACAACCCCGAGCGGTTTCGCGAGGCGCTCGCGTCGGGCCGGCTGCTCGACGTCTTCAAGGACGAGATGGAGCGCGGCCGGGCGATCGTCGACCACCGCTTCCCCGGCGTCGCGACGCGCCAGGACCTCCTGGCGGCGGCGTTGCGGGAGGGGATGGAGCACGAGCACCCGGATCCCGGCGCCGCCTGAGTCCCGCGGCCGCGCGCCCCGCCGCGCCCCGCCGCGCATCCCGCAATCAGTTCGTCAGGTAGGCGTACAGCGTCGCGTTGACGACCTTGTCGGTCGTGTTGTAGAGCCGCACGCGGTAGCGCGGGAACCCGAGCGTGTGGCGCGACTGCGCCGCGGCGGTCATCCTGTAGGCGCCCTGGGTCAGCGGCGCGTTGATCTCGATCGGATACAGCACCTGCGCGTCCTGCTCGAACGCCCGCGTGATCTCCTCCTCATCGGGGATCAGGATCACGCCGACCGAACCGCTGCGCAGGGCCCGGCCGCCGGCGCGCGCCCCCAGGCTGAGGACGACCGAGGTGAACCCGTCGGCCTGCAGGAGGCCGCCGTCGATGAGGCGGCCGGTCTCAGCGGGCTCGACCGGCGGCACCACCAGGTCGGCGAGGGTCACGAGCGCGGCGTGGCGCACGGTTCCCTCGACGCCGATCTGGCCCTTGACCTGCTGGATCGCGGGGAAGTTGACCACCCTGACGGGGCGCGGCTCCTCGCCGGCGCCGCCGGCGGGCCGGCCGGCGCCGGCCAGGAGCAGGGCGAGGGTCGCTGCGAAGAGAAACGAAGCGCGCATGGAAAGCCTCCTGTGCGGGTCCGGCGGCCGAAGCGACGCCGTGTGGCCCGCTCAGGATAGCGCGGCGCCGCCCCCGCCGCCCACGAGGCGCACGGCGGGAGCCGCCCGATCGAGGCCGACCGGCGCGCGCGCGCGCAGGTGCCGCTGCCAGTGGCAGAGGACGAACAGGGCCCACAGCGCCTTGCCGCGGTCGGCGCGGCGGCCGCGGTGGTCGCGGTACCAGGAGGCGACGACCTCCCCGTCGAGACCGGCGGTCTCCTCGAGCCGCGCGGGGGTCACGAGGTCCTGGAATGGCAGCGCCAGGGGGCCGGCCAGCCAGTCGCCGACCGGCACCTCGAAACCGCGCTTCGGGCCGTCGAGGACCCGGTCGGGGACGACGCCCCGGAGCGCCCGGCGCAGCAGCCGCTTGCCGCGGCGCGGCGAGACATGCGCCGACGCCGGCAGCGACAGGGCCAGCTCGACCAGGTCGGGATCGAGAAACGGCGCGCGCACCTCGAGCGCATGACGCATGCTGGTCCGGTCGACCTTCACCAGCATGTCGTCGGGTAGCGACAGGTCCATCTCCGCCGCCATCGCTCCGTTGAGGCCGCCGCCGAAGCGGCGGTGGCGCTCCTCGACGAGCGCGCGCCCGAGGTCGCCGTCGACGGCGCCCGGCCGCAGCGCCCGGCGCGCGCCGGCGGTGAGCATCGCCAGCCAGGCGGCGTGCGTGGCCGCCAGGTCGTCCGACAGTCCCTCGATCAGCTTGCGGGCGCGCTGCACCGCACCCGGGAGCCCGGCGCCATGACGCGACGGCAGCGAGCGCAGCAGGGCGGCGAGCGCCGCGCGGCCGGGACGACCGAGGCGGGCCAGCCGGCGCGCCGCGGCCAGGGCGCGGAAGATCCGGTACCCGCCGAAGATCTCGTCGCCGCCGTCGCCGGAAAGCGCCACGGTGAGGCCGCGCCGCGCCGCGCGCGCCAGGAGCGAGCAGGGGATGGCGCTCGAGTCGGCGAACGGCTCGCCGAACGCCGCCAGCGCCACCGGCACCTCGGCGAGCAGGCGCGCGGCGTCGATCGGCACCTCGACGTGCCGCGCGCCGATCTCGCCGGCCAGGCGGCGCGCCATCGGCCCCTCGTCGAAGAACGGGTCGCCCGGCACCGTCACCGAGTAGGTGCGCGGCGGTTCGGGCAGGCCCGCCGCCATGAAGGTGACCACCGCCGAGGAGTCGATCCCGCCCGAGAGATAGGCGCCGAGCGGGACGTCGGCCTCGAGCCGGCGGCGCACCGCCTGTTCGAGGGCCGTGCGCACGGCGGCGGCGGCGTCGCGGGGGGCGGGACTGTGCAGGCGCTCCTCGAGACGGTAGTAGCGCCGCACGGGACCCACGCTCCCCGCGGCGTCGGCCTCGAGCCATGAGGCGTGCGGCAGCTTGCGGATGGCGCGGTAGATGCTCCAGGGGGCCGGGATCCATCCAAAAGTCAGGTACAGCTCGACCGCCTCCATGTCGAGGTCGAGCGGCACATCCGCGTGCCGGGTCAGGGCGTCGATCTCGGAGGCGAACGCCAGCCGGCCGCGGTCGACGGCGTAGTAGAGGGGCTTCTCGCCGAAGCGGTCGCGCGCCAGCACGAGGCGCCGCCTGTCGTTGTCCCAGAAGGCGAGCGCGAACATGCCGTTGAAGCGCGCGAGCGCGGTGGCCGGTCCCCAGGCCAGAAGCGCCATCAGGACCACCTCGGTGTCGGAGCGTGACCGGAAGCGGACCCCCTCGCCCTCGAGGCGGCGGCGCAGATCGGCGGCGTTGTACAGCTCGCCGTTGTAGGCGATGCAGCCGCGGTCGTGCGGGTCGCGCATCGGCTGGGCCGCCGCCGCGGTGAGGTCGATGACCTTGAGGCGGCGATGCCCGAGCGCGGCGACCGCCCGGCCGTGGGGTGCGCCGTCGCCGAGAAGCCTGACCGCGCCCTCGTCCGGCCCGCGGTGGGTCAGGGCGTCGGTCATGGCCCGCACGACTTCGTGGCGCACCGGCCGGCCGTCGAGGCTCAGGACCCCCGCTATACCGCACATCGGTCAGTTCCCCGCCGCGGCGGAGTCGCCATTCCACAACGCCGCGAGCGCGCGCGCCGACCGCTCCCACGGGTGCGCGGCCGCCCAGATGCGCGCCGCGGCGCCCATGCGCGCGCGGCGCGGCGCATCGTCGAGCAGGCGCGTGACGGCGTCGGCGACCGCCCGGGCGTCGCAGGGCGGCACGAGGAGCCCGGTCTCGCGGTCGCGCACCGCCTCGGGCACGCCCCCCGAGTCGCCGGCGACCGCCGGCAGGCCGTGGCTGGCCGCCTCGAGAAAGGCGAGGCCGTACCCCTCGATCCCGTCGTAGGCGCCGGTCTGCCGGCTGAGCTGCACGAAGAGGGTCGCGAGGGTGAAGTGCGCCGGCAGGTCGGCGTCCGGGACATGCCCGGCGAAGATCACCCGCTCCGCCTGGCCGCGGGCGCACGCCCGCTCCTCGAGGCGGACCCGTTCAGGCCCGGCCCCGACGACGAGGTAGCGGACGCGGGGGTGGCGGGCGGCAATCGCCGGCAGAGCGTCGATGGCGACATCGTGCCCCTTGATCGCGACCAGCCGGGCGACACTCAGGACGACCGGGCCGTCGCCGAGACGGTAGCGGGCCCGCAGCGCCGCGACGGCCGCCGCGTCGGCGGGCCGCGGCGGATCGACACCCATCGGCAGGACGATCGTGCGGCGCGCCGACCCGGGCAGCAGGCGGGTCAGCAGGCCGGACGTGAAGCGGCTGTTGACGATCACCACGTCGGCCCCCTCGACGACCCAGCGCGCCAGACCTCCCCACGGCCGCACGCCGTGGTAGTCGAGGAGGTCGGCGCCGTGCACGAAGACGGCGTACGGCACGCCCGCGGCCGCCGCCAGCGCCCGCATCGGCGCGCCGAGCGACAGGAGCTGCCCGCAGACCAGGTAGCCGAAGCGGCGCCGCGCCATCAGCGCGGCCAGGTGGACGGCGGCTGCGGCGGCGCGCGCCATCCGCGCCGCCGCGCCGCCGTGCGGCGGCAGCGTTCGCCGCACCACCTCGATCGGCAGCAGCCGATCGATGGCGGCGTCACCGGGCAGGCGGGGCGCCAGGAGCACCGTGCCGCCGGCGGGGAGGTGGCGCGCCAGGCCGTGGTAGAGCGTCGACTCGCCGCCGCCGAGCGGCGGGAAATCGTTCACCGCGAAGAGCACCGGCGCCCTGCTCATCCGCGCTCCGGCCGTCCGCCGCCGCCCTGGACGCGGCGCGCCGCGCCGAGGAGGATCTCGACGACCAGCAGGATGAGGCTGCCGTCGACCAGGAACAGGATCGCCTGGCCGCTGGTCCCTTCCCTGAGCCCGATGGCCGTGAGCCCGAGGGCGAGCGCCAGGGTCAGGATGAGCGCCAGGGCGCGCCGCTGCCCGCCGAGCACCTCGGTGAAGCGGTGATGGATGTGATCGCGTCCGGTGTAGTCGATCCACTGGCGGAAGGTGCGCACCCTGCCCGAGGCGATCCGCGCCACCGTCGTCTGGATCATGTCGTAGATGAGGACGCTGAAGATCAGCATGGGGGCCGCGAGCGCCACCAGCGGGTCGCCCTCGGCCCAATCCTGGGCGATCGCGAGGGTCGCGAGCATGAACCCGACGCTGGCGCTGCCGGAGTCGCCAAGGAAGATCGACGCCCGCCGCCCGGGTCGGAGGTTGTGCGGCAGGAAGCCCAGGAGGGCCCCGGTGAGCGCCGCCGCCACCGGCAGGGTGGCCATGCGTCCGCCCGCCGAGGCGACCACCCCGAGCAGCAGGGCCAGGAGCGCCCCCAGGGAGGCGGCGAGGCCGTCCATGCCGTCGATGAAGTTGTACGCGTTGGTCACGCCGACGATCCAGACGATGGTCAGGAGGCCGTCGACCCAGGGGCCGGCGGGACCGGGCACGAGGTCGAGACGCACGCCGGCCGCCATCACCAGCGCGGCGCAGGCCATCTGCAGCCCGAGCCGCGCCCGCGCCGACAGGCCGCGCAGGTCGTCGACGGCGCCCGCCGCCATCAGCACGAGCGCCGCCATCGTGATGGCCAGGAGCGCCGGGTCGTTGAGGACCCGGCGCCCGGTCACCAGGATCACCGCGGTGATCACCGCGACGCCGCCGAGCCTGGGTGTCGGGACCGCGTGCGCCTTCCGGTCGTCGGGATGATCGAGGGCGCCGGCGCCCAGGGCCACGAGGCGCACGGCGGGCGTGAGGCCGAAGGCCGCCAGGAAGGCGGCGGCGGCGATCTCGATCGGACCCGCGGAGGGCGGCCTGAGCATGAACCAGACGGCGACGGCGACCAGCGCTACGACAGGCACGCGCGCACCGTCGAGATCACCCGCCGGATCTCCGCCTCCGAGAAGGCCGGCGACAGCGGCAGCGAGACGAGGGCGTGGTGCGCCGCGTCCGCCCCGGGGCAGGGGCCCGCCGCCGCGACCAGCCTGTGCAGCGGCCGCCACACCGGCGGCCGCGCGGCGACGCCGCGGGCGCCGAGGGCCGCGGCCAGCGCCGCGGCCCCTCGCGGTGTCCCCACGAGATAGCGCCAGTGCACCGGCAGGGTGCCGGGGGCGGGGCGCCGGCGGGTGACGGGGAGATCCTCGAAGGCGGCGTCGTAGCGCGCGGCGATGGCGTGGCGGCGATCGACGATCTCCGCCAGCCGGCCGATCTGGGCCGCGGCGATGGCGGCGTGCAGGTCCCCCATGAGGCCGTTGACGCGCTCGCGGTCGTCGTCGTTCTCATCGTGCCGCGCCAGGTCGCGCGCCCGCCGGACCACGGCCGGGTCCGTGGCCGACAGGGCGCCCCCGGGGCCGCCGCATGTCAGGAGTTTCGTCGGTCCGAACGAGAAGACGGCCGCGTCGCCGCGCGATCCGACCGGCCGGCCGGAGTACCTGGCGCCCGGCGCCTGCGCCGCGTCCTCGATGACCGGCGCCCCGAAGGACGCGAACGGTGCGACATCGACGGGCTCGCCGAACGGATGCACCACGATGATCGCCGCGAGCGCCGGTCGGGCCCGCCGGCGCAGGTCGTCGGGGTCGAGGGCAAGGGTGCGCGGATCGATGTCGCAGACGAGCGGCCGGCCGCCGGCGGCGCGCACGGCGTGCAGCAGGGCGGCGCAGCCGTAGGCCGGGATGGCCACATCGGCGTCCGACCGCATCCCGAGAGCCTTCAACGCCAGCGTCAGGGCGAGGGTTCCGGAGGCGAGCGCCACCGCGTCCGCGCCGCCGCCGAGGCGCGTGACCAGGCCTTCGAGGCGCGCCGCCTCGGCGCCCGGCGCCAGGCGCGCGGCGCGCAGCACGCGCAGCGCAGCGGCCTCCTCGTCGGCGCCGAGGAACGGGCGCGCGTGCGGGATGACCGGTCGGTCGGGGGAGCGCCGCTCCGGCGCGCCGGCGCGCGCCGCGTCGTGGCGCCTCCGGGACTGGCGCCCGGCGGGGAGCGCCGCCGATCGGCTCACGCCGCCTCCCGCGCCGCCGCCTGCTCGGGCGTGATGTTGATGAACAGCCGCAGCGGCGCGAAGCCCTCGGCCCAGCGCACCCGCCCCTGGACGCCGCGGAAATGCGCCGACGCCTGGGCGATCTCGCTGATCGGCGTCCCCTCGATTCGGGTCTTGGCGATCTGGCTCCGGTGCCGGTGCAGGGCGTCGATCTTGCGCGCGATCTCGTCGGCGATGTCGATGAAGACCGTGGGGGTGAAGTTGACCGTCGTCGGCCCCTCGTAGAACAGCACGTTGCGCGCCCAGCGCGTCGCCGACACCGCCGCCCGCGCCACCTGCCGGTGATCCTGGTGGGTGTCGTCGGGATTGTTGACGAAGATGAAGTCGGGCCGCGCCAGTCGCAGCACGCCTTCCATCCTGTCGATCAGGTGGCGCACCGACGGCAGCAGGGTGTCGCGGTAGCCGCCCCAGTGGACGCGCGACGCCCCGAGGATCTTCGCCGCCGCCTTCTGCTCGCGCCGGCGGACGCGCGCGTTGCCGCCGCGCGATCCGTCGGTCATCACCAGCAGCTCGATGCGCGCCCCCTTGCGGGCGTACTTGATGAGCGTGCCGCCACAGCCGAACTCGATGTCGTCCGGGTGGGCGCCGATGGCGAGGATGTTCACGCCGCGTCCTCCAGCGGCCGGGCGCCGGGTTTCAGGCAACCCGGGCCGAGGTGCATTAGCGCGTCGACGGCCGACAGGTTCGGCTCGAAGCCCGGGTGTCCCTGCGGGTAGACCGGGTGGCGGAACTCCTGGAATTCGACCGCGATCCCCGCCCGGCGCCAGGCGTCGAGATCCATGTAGTCATGGCCGCCCCGGCCGGCCAGGTAGGTCCCGGCGCCGAACCTCCGGCACAGGGCGATGAGCCGCGCGTCCGGACCGTCGGGGAGGTCCGCCAGGGACGAGGCCGGCGCCACGCGGGTCGCAACCCCCAGGAGCCCGGCCAGCGCCGTGACGCACAGGGTGTTGAGGGTCGCGAGGTCGCCGACCGGCCGATCGATCAGATCGCAGACCACCGGCAGGACTTCGTCGCGGTGCGGCGCGCGGGTGTAGGCCTGACGCAGGGCTTCCTTGTGCTTGCGCCGCCAGCCGGCGGTGTCGTCGATGCGCACGTCGGCGATGCACATCGGGAACCGGTGGTGCACCGGTATGGTGAGCCACTGCCACCCGGCGGCGGTCCTGATCCGGTTGCGGTTCTGCCACTCATTCTTCTTGAACTGCACAGTGTCGAGAAGGACGAACATGTCCACCCGCGCCATCTTGTCGAAGTACCCGAGCCAGGGCAGATACTGCGGCTGGTGGGCGGCCAGTCTCATGGGCGGAACTCTCTCCTCGATCCTCGTGCAGGGGCTGAAGATAGGGACCGGGACGGGGCGGGGCAAGGCGCCCGGCGCGCCGGATCTTCACGCCGCGACCTCGCGATACAGGCGCAGCAGACCGCGCACCATGCGCCCGGCGCCGTACGCCACCGAGCGGGTCCGTCCCGCCCGCCCGAGGGCCGCGGCGCAGGGTCGATCGTCGGCCAGCCGGCCGATGGCCTGTGCCAGGGACGCGGCGTCGCCGGGCGGCACCAGGAGGCCGGCCCGCCCGTGGTCGAGCAGGTCGGGCACGCCACCCACGGCCGACGCCACCACCGGGATGCCGAGCGCCATCGCCTCGACCAGGGCGCGCCCCATCCCCTCGTTGCGCGAGGCGAGCACGAAAATGTCACAGGCCGGCAGAATGTCGGCGGGCTGCATCCAGGCGCCCGGCAGGCGGACGCGCGGGGCGGCGCCCGCCGCCCGGATCGTCGCTTCGAGCGCGGCGCGCAGCGGCCCGTCACCGCCCACCGCGAGGCGCAACGCGGGGCGATTTGCCGCTGCGGCCAGGAAGGCCTCGACCACCTCGGCGGCCCCCTTGACCGGCTCGAGGCGGCACAGCGTGCCGAGGACGATGTCCTCCGGCGCGAACCCGAAACCCCGGCGGCAGGCCGCGCGGCGCCGCGCCGCCGCCCGCAGGGCGCGGAAGTCGACCCCCGATGGCAGGGTGCGGAACTGCTCCGGGCGGCCGACGCCGCGCGCCAGGTGCTCGCCGGCCCCGGCGTCGGTGAGCGTGATGTGCAGCCGGGCCAGCGGCGCCAGCGCGCGCTCGGCGGCGACCAGGAGACGGCTCGCGGCGTCGCCGTAGTAGCCATAGAACAGGTGGCCGTGCGGCTGGTGGATCACCCGGCGTCTCCCGCCGGCCACAAGCGCCGCCAGCCGCCCGAGGGCCCCGGCCTTCGAGGTGTGCAGGTGGATGACGTCGAAGCGCCGCCGCAGCAGGAGCGCGAGGATCGTCGCGAGCGCGCGGGCGTCCCGCCAGGGCCGGATCGGCCGCCCGAGCGCCGCGATGGTGACGAACGACAGCCGGGGCTCGCGGCGCGCGGCGGCGAGCAGGGGAGTCGGGGCGTCGGTCGGCCCGCTGGCGATGGTGACCTCGTGGCCGTGGCGCGCGGCGCCGATCGCCTGCCACAGGGTGCAGTCGGACGATCCGCCGCGCTCGAGGCGGGTGATCACGTGCAGGACACGCCAGGGGCGCTGCATCGCCCGGCTCACGCCGCCCTCGGGCGGGCAACCGCGAGGATCTCGACGGCGGCGGCGATCACCGGATCGGCGTCGATCCCACGGAGGCAGGTGTGGTGCCAGCAGCGACCGCGCTGGCACGGCGAGCAGGAAAGGTCGAGGCGCAGCACGCGGTGCTCCCCGCCGCGCGGCGCGAACCGGCGCGGATCGGTCGGCCCCGAGACCGACACGGTCGGTACGCCGAGCGCCGCGGCGACGTGCAGGGGGCCGGAGTTGTTGCCCACGAACAGGTGGCACGCCGACATCACCGCCATCAGCTCGCGGACGCTCAGCGTACCGAGCGCCAGCGCGTCGGGGGTGAGATCGGCGATGCGACGCGCCAGCCCTTCCTCGCCGGGGCCCGCGGCCACGAGGCAGGCGGCGCCGGCGCGCTCGGTCAGGCGGGCGATCGTCTCGGCATACTGTTCGGGGGCCCAGCGCTGGCTCTCCTCGTGGGCCCCGGGATGGACCAGCACGCGCGGCGCGGCCGCCCCGAGCGCCGCGAGACGCGCCATGGCGGCGGCGCGCTCGGGCGGCGTCACCACGAGAGCCGGCTCACCGGCCGGGTCGGCGACGCCGATCGCGCGCAGGAGCTCGCGGTGCAGGTCGACCAGGTGTCGATCCGTGCGCGCCTGCGGCCCGCGCAGGGTGAAGAAGACCTCGCGAGCGGCGCGCCCGAAGCCGATCCGCCAGGGCGCGCCGCTCCGGCCCACGAGACGCGCGCCGAACAGGCGCTCGTCGGGAGTGAAGTCGATCGCCAGGTCGAAGCGCCCCGCCATGCCGTGCGGCAGGCGCTTTCCGGTGAGCGGCACGAGACGATCGACGGCGGGGTGGTTCTCGAGGAGCGCCAGCGGCGCCGGCGGGGCGAGGGCGGTGATGCGCGCGTGGGTGAAGTGCCGCTTCAGATCGACGAGGGCCCCGGTGGTCAGGGCCATGTCGCCCATCCGGTCGGTGCGCACGACGAGGATCCGGCCGACCAGCGTCGGCGCCGGCGGCGCCGCCCGGCGCCGGCCGATGCCGCGCGCCAGCAGCACGGGGGCGCGGGCCAGGAGCCAGGCGGCGCGCGCCAGACGGCGGCAGCGGTCGGCGACCATCGCATCGGCAGGCGGCGCGGGCGGGTCGGGAGGCGCGGTCATGGGGCCCTCCGGGCGAAGGCGGCGATGGCGTCGGTCAGGAGGCGGCCGCTCAGGCGGCCGAGCAGGGCGGCGGCCGCGTCGAGGATCTTCCTGGGCGGCGTCAGGGCGCAGCGATCGGTGGTGACCTCGATCGCGGCGAAGCCGGCCTCGGCGAGGATGCGCCGCAGCGTGCGCTCATCGAAGTGGCTGAGATGCGGCTCGCGGGCGCCGGGCTCGAACAGCGGCAGCGGCCGGCCGCGCGCCAGGCGGTAGGCGGCGCGCATCGGGATGTTGTCGAGATTCGGCACCGCCACCACCAGCAGCCCGCCGGCCCGCAGCCGGCGGTGCGCCGCCGCCAGCATCGGCCGCGGCTCGGGCAGGTGCTCCAGGACGTGCCACACGGTCACGACATCGAACGGCCCGGGCAGCACGGCGGCGGCCGCCAGATCGCCGACGGCGACCGGCCGCTCCAGCCGCGCGGCGGCGCGGCCCGCCCCCTCGGGCGAGAACTCGATTCCGTCGACGCGCCAGCCGGCATCGCGCGCCACGCGCAGGAACAGGCCGTCGCCGCAGCCGACGTCGAGCAGCGAGCCCGGACGGCCGGCGCGCGCCGCGATCGCGCGCAGACGCCTGCGCCACAGGCGGCGGCGCGGTCGCTCCTCGTCGCGCTGCCAGGGCTCGTAGTAGGCGGCGCCGTAGGTGGCGGCATCGGCGGCCTCGGCGGGAACCGGATCGACGAAGACGAGGCCGCAGCGCGCGCAGGTCACCGGGCGGGCGACCGCGCCGGCGCCGCCGTCGGGCGGATTGTGGCGCGCGCCGCACAACGGGCAGGGCCGCGTCGGCGCGGCGGGTGGCGCGGCGGGCACCCGGGTCGGGCCGATGGGGCGGCTCATGCGGCCCTCCGGGCGCGGCCGCCGGCTCCGCCGGCGCCTTGCGTGGCGCCGGCGGCGTCGCGGTGGACCTCCAGCACCGCGCGCCCCATCGCCTCGAGCGAGAAACGATCGGCGGCGCGGCGGGCGGCGGCCCGTCCCAGGTCGCGTCGCAGCCCGGCGTCGGTGGCGAGCCGCAGGGCGGCGCCGCCGAGAGCCGCGATGTCGCGCGCCGGCGCCAGGAGGCCGGTGACGCCGTCCTCGATGACCTCGGGCACGCCGCCGACGGCGTAGGCGACCGCCGGCACCGCGGCGTGCGCCGCCTCGATGAGCACGCGCGGCAGCGCCTCGTGCCGCGACGGATGCAGGATCAGGTCGAAGGCTCTCAGGAGGCGCGCCGCCTCGGGACGCTCGCCGGCGAAGCGCACCCCGTCGAGGACCCCCAGCGCCGCCGCCCGCAGGCGCAGGGTCATCGGCCACGGGGCCTCCCGGTCGGCGGCGCCGAGGAACGCCAGCACGGTCCCCGGTGCGGCATCGCGCAGGCCGGCGAGCACGGCGAGGGCGTCGTCCCCCCCCTTGTCGGGCTCGACACGGCCGACGACGCCGATCACCACCGGATCTTGAGGCAGATCCAGCAGGGCCCGGGCGGTGCGCCGATCGAGGACGTCGGGAGGCCGGATGCCGGTCGGCACGACGCGCACGTGCCGCGCACGGCGCAGCGCCGCGCTGCGGCGTGCGGCGGCGAGCGACACGGCGATGATGCGGTCCGAGAGGCGGACGAGCAGGCGATCGGCGAGCGGCCGGCCGCCGCTCGAGGCGCGCAGGTGCCAGACGTGCGCCCTGCCTGCGAGGCGGGCGGCGAGACCCGCGTACAGCGCGGCGCGCGGCGCGTCGCTGTGCAGAATGGCGATACCCTCGGTGCGCGCCAGGGACGCGAGGGCGCGCGCGGCGCGCATGGCTGCCATGCCGTGCGCGGGCCGTGCCGGCGGCAGCGGGATGTGGCGCACGGCGATGCCGGCCCGGACGAGGGCGTCGCCGAGAGGGCCGCGCCCGGACAGGACGACGACCGGACGCGCGCCGGCCTCGGCGAGGATGGTCGCGAGGTCGAGCAGGCTGCGCTGCCCGCCGCCGTAAAAGTCGGCGCGCTCGCTCACCAGCAGGACGCGGCGCGGTTCAGGCGGCCTGGGAATGGGCGTCAAGCGCCACCTCGTAGATCGATTCGATGCGCCGGATCATCCCGGCGGCCCGGAACTCGGCCTCGACCCGGGCGCGGCCGGCGGCGCCGAGGGTGCGCGCCCGCGCCGGATCGAGAAGCAGGGCGGCGATGGCGGCGGCGTAGGCGGCGCTGTCGTTCCCTGCGACCAGCAGACCGGTGCGTCCGTCGGCGACGATCTCCGGGAGACCGCCGACGCGGGAGGCGACGACCGGCAGGCCGGCGTCCATCCCCTCGAGCACCGCGACTCCGAGACCCTCGCGTCCGATCGAGGGCGCGACCAGGACATCGAGCGCCGGCAGGAGGGCGCGGATGTCAGGACGCTCCCCGAGGAAGAGCGTGCGGGAGGCGATGCCGAGATCCGCGGCCAGGGCCTCGAGGTGCTTTCGCTCGGCCCCGTCGCCCGCGAGCAGGAGGGTGCCCCGGCCCGCCGCCTCCGGAAGGGCGGCGAAGGCGCGCAACAGGATGGCGTGCCCCTTGTGCGGCGCCAGCGCGCCGACGCAGCCGACGAGCGGCGGCGACGGCGCGCCGAGGCGCCGGAGCGCCCCGTCGCGCGTCGCCTCGGGAGCGGCGTCGATGCCGTTGCGCACCACCTCGAGAAGCCCCGGTGGCAGCCCGAGATCGGCGCGCGCGTGCGCGGCCACCGCCTCGGAGCAGCAGATGACGCGCCGCGACAGCCGCCCGAGGAGGCGCTCGAGGCGCCGGTGGCGGCGCGCCAGGCTGGTGTCCTGCGTGTGCAGGTGATGCACGACGACCGCGAGGCCGACGAGGCGCGCCGCCAGGCGCCCCGCCACGCCGGCGAAGTGGCCGTGCGTGTGGACGACGTCCGGGCGCGTCGCGACCAGCGCCCGGGCGGCGCGCAGGACGCTGCCGGGGTAGTAGTTCGGCAGCGCCAGACGCCGGACGTGCGTCCCGTCGGCCTCCATTTCATCGGCCACCCGGCCGCCGGCCGCAAGGGCGATCACCTCGACCGCGAAGCGCGGCGAGGCGCCCCGGGCGAGGAGCGCCACCATCCGCTCGAGACCGCCGAGACCGAGCGCCTCGACCACGTGCACGACGCGGACGCGCTTCACCGCGCCCCCGCCGCGGCGCGCGCCGGCGCGGATTCGCCGGCGTCATCGTCGCCGATGCCCAGCGCAGCGGGGGCCTCGCCGAGGAGCACCCGGGCGCGGTGGACGTAGGTGTGGCGCGCCAGGACCGCGCGGCGGCCGGCGGCGGCGATCGTCCGCGCCCGGTCGGGGTCGCCGAGCGCCTCCTCGACCCGCGCCCGGAGCTCGTCGCCGCCGGCGAAGGCGAGGAGCTCCGTCCCTTCGTGGAACAGCGCCAGGACATCACGCTGCCGGTCGACGATCTGCAGCGCGCCGCACGCCGGGATCTCGAAGACCCGCGTGTTCGCCATATCGCCGGAGACGGCGCGCGGCCCGAAGGCGCCGTAGTGGATGTTGAGGACCGCGGCGGCGCCGCCGTAGATCGCCCGCCAGACGGCGGGGCGGAGGGCGCCGCCGCGGATCATCGGGCGTACATGGGGGTCGCCCAGGGCGCGTTCCCAGCCCGGACCCCAGACATCGACAGGAAGACCGTCGAGGTGCCGGAGCAGGATCTGCCGCTCGGGATAGTGCGATCCGACCAGCACGACGCGGCCCCGCACGGCGGCGGCCGCGGGTGTCTCGCCGGGCACGGGCGGGCGGTGCGTCGCGGGGTCGCAGGCGAAGGGGAGCCACGCGGCGTGCCGATGGCCGCGCTCGCGGTGCCGCGCGGCGGCCCACGACGAGCCGAGATGGAAGGTGTCGTAGGCCGGCGCCGCCGCGATACCCAAATCGAACTCGGCCGGGTGGTCGGAGAACCAGTTGACCGCGCGCACGCCGAGGGCGCGGATCGCCCGCACGGTCGCGGGCTCGATCGTCATCCCCTGGTTGACCAGCAGCAGGGCCGGGCGGAGGGTGCGCGCGCGGTGCAGGAGCGCGGCGTTCAGACGGCGGCGATCGAGCCGATCGAGGCAGGCGGCCCCGGCCCTGAGCCGTCCCGGCAGCAGGAAGGCGCGGTGGTCGAAGGTCGTCACCTCGTGGCCGAGCGCGCGCAGGGCAGCCGCGAGGTATTCCGGCAGCGCCTCGAAGTGAGGATTGGGCGCCCCCGACAAGAGCACCCTCATACGCGCGCCTGGCGCGGGGCGAACCCGAGCGCCTCGCGGGCGAGTGTCAGGTCGGCGGCGCGGATCGCGCCGGTGGCCCACGCCCCGGCGGCGAAGACGAGGACGGCGAACGGCAGGCTGAGGGTGAGATGCGCCAGGGCGGCGGCGCGGTCCGCGGGCGCCGCGCCCGGAAGGGCGGCCCCCGCCAGGACCCCGGCGGTCAGGCCGAGCAGGGCGGCCGCGATGGCGGGGAGGGCGGCCGCGACAGCGCGCCACGGTCGCGCCGCCGCGGCGCCGCCGGACGCCGTGATCGCCGCCAGGAGGATCGCCGCCACGACCGCGCCGGCCAGCGCCGCGGCCGCGACACCAGGGGCGCCGAACGGGCGCGCCGCGCGGAGCGCGCCGGCGACGACAACCGTGACGCCGGCCCCGGTGGCCACCGCCTCGATGCCGGCATGGCCGAGGGCGCGGATCACCAGGCGCAGGGGCGAGGCGAGCAGGCCGACCGCCAGACCGGCGGCCAGGAGGCGCGCGCACAGGGCGGCGGCGGGCGGCGCCGGCGTCCCGGTCCAGGCGGTGATAAGGGCGCCGGCCTCGAGGAGTATGGCGACCAGCGGCAGGAGCGCCAGGATCGCGACATAGCGCGTGGCGCGGCGCGCCAGCGCCTCGAGACGCGCCCGGTCGCCGCGGGCGTCGAGGTGGCCGGCGAGCGGCAGGATCACGCGCAGGGGCAGGGCGGCGACCACGGGCGTGAGGCCCGCGAGCCGGGCCCCGAGGTCGTAGGCCCCCGCCGCCGCGAGCCCCGGGCCGGCGGCGAGCAGGAGGCGCGGCGCGTGGCTGCCGATCACCTCGAAGGCGCGGGTCAATTGCAACCGCAGTCCGAAGGCCAGCACCTCGCGGTACCGGTCCGGGCGGGCGCGGAACGGCCGGAAGCGCAGCCCCGGGCAGAGGTGGCGCGCGGCGCACGCTTCCGCCACTGTCGCCGCCGCCGCGGCGGCGAGCGACGCCGCGGCGAGACCCGCGAGGCCGAGCCCGCCGAGCAGCGCCCCGGCGCCGAGGATCCCCTCGAGCCCTGCGGCGGCGGCGCCGATGCGCCCGAGGAGGTCGGTGCGCTGCGCCCCGGCCACCACCCCGCGCCAGGCGGAGAAGGCGCCGCGCAGGAGCACGGTCGCCAGTGTCAGGGCGACCACCGTGCCGGCGTCGCCGCGCGCCACCGCGCCGGATGCCAGGGCGGGCAGGAAGCGCGGCAGGGCGAGGGCGGCGCCCGCCGCGATGAGCAGCGCCAACGTCAGATGGACTCCGGCGCCGACCGCGACGCCTGCGTTGAGCTCCGCGACGTCACGGCGCGCGATGGCCCGCGCCGCGAAGCGCGCGTACGAGGCGCCGGCGCCGAGGTCGAGAAGGGCGGCGGTGTGCGCCAGCGACCAGGCGGCGCCCCAGAGGCCGAGCCCTTCGAGGCCGGTCGTGCCGACGACCAGCGGGGTCAGGAGAAGCCCGACCCCCGCCGAGGCCGCCGATTCGACGCCTCCCCAGGCGACGCCGCGCGCCGCCACGCGGCGCTCCCCCGCGCCGGGGGAGGGGACGGCGTCAGGATGCGCGGCGGCGCTCACGCCGCCTCCCGCATCGCCATAGCCGCCACCACGAGCCCGGTGAGCAGCCAGAACGGCTCCATGATCCGGATGAGGATGAAGGTATTGGTGCCGATGGCGTGCGCCAGCAGGCCGGCGAACGCGGCGAGCATGCCGGTGGCGAGGGCGCGCGGCAGCGGATCCGCGAGAGCCAGCCGGGCGCGCCAGAACAGGGCGGCGAGGGAGCCGAGCAGGCCGACGAAGGCCGCCATGCCGATGGCGCCGGTCTCCACCAGGACGCGGAAGTACTGCGCGTCGAGGAAGCCGTAGCCGGTGATCCCCCAGCCGGTGAACGGGTGCTGCCGCCAGCCGCGCAGCGCCGCGCCCCACGATTCGAGGCGCGCCGAGGACGATGGGTCGAGGTGCATCCGCCCGACCTGCACGCCCGTCGGCCCCTCGGACGTGAAGGTGTAGGCGACGCGCTCCCGCATGCCGCGCGGCGCCGCCAGCAGCAGGACGGCGGCGGCGACGGCGATCCAGCCGAGCAGGCGGGCGCGGCGCGGCGCGCACACGACCAGCGCCGCGAGGGCGGCGACGAACGCCAGCCACGACGAGCGCGACAGCGTCGCGATGAGCGGCGGCAGGATCGCCAGCGCCAGGAGACCGCCGGCGCGCCGCAGCGGCGACGGCGGCAGGGTTTGCGCCAGCGCCACGGCGACCGCGAAGAGGAGCACGAGGTACCCGCCCAGGGTGTTGGGCTCGCCGGGGGTGCCCTCGAAGGGCGCCGACGGCCGCACGCCCTGCGGGATCTGCCACCAGGCGTAGGCGGTGATCGCGGCGCCGGTCAGCAGGACGGCGAGCAGCAGCCGCCGGAAGCGCTCCGGCGTGCGGACGTAGTTGACGGTGATGAAGAAGAGGAAGAAGTACTCGATGTACTTGGCGACGTAGCACAGGCCGACCAGCGGGCCGACGCGGCCGGCGGTGATCCCGAGGAGGGTCGACAGCAGGCAGGCGCCGGCGAAGGCGGCGATGCCGGCATTGAGCCGGGTGCGGCGCACCGCCCCGAGATCCTTGTGGATCGCCATGCGGGCGAGCCAGGCGAACCCGACCAGCAACAGGAGGAGATCCTCGGTCCTCAGCACGACGCTGCGCGAGTGCTCGAGGCCGCCGGTGCCGGCCGCGCCGAGCGGGATCTCGGGCGACAGCAGCATCGAGGCGACCAGGACCACGAGGCCGGCCTCGGTGCGCAGCACGACGGCGACGAACAGCACCGCCGCCGCGCCCGCGACGAGCGGCAGGTACAGCGGCGCGCGGCCGATCCAGACGGCCAGGGGGATGGCGAGGGCCAGGAGCGCGGCGGGGGCGAGCCAGCGCCGCGGGGCGATGCTGTCGGCGGCGACGGCCATCGGCGTCAGCGGCGGCCGAAGGCGGCCACCGCCCCGGCGCCGGCGTCCCTGCCGCGCCCGCCGGCGCGGCGGCGCAGGTCGCCGTCGTATGCGTGCTGCAGGTACTGCATCTCGGGGCTGTAGCTCGACACCTCGGCCTTGACGTCGTTGAGGACGATGCCGCGGATCGTGGCGCGGACGTTGTCGAGGTGCACCTTGGCGCGCTTCAGGGCGGCGCGCCCGACGCGGCCGAGCTGGTACACCAGGATCACGCCGTCGACGCGCGTCGACAGGATGGCGGCGTCGGTCACCGGCAGGACCGGCGGGGCGTCGATCAGGATGACGTCGAAGCGCGACGCCACCTCGACGACGAAGTCGTTGAACAGCGGCGACGACAGCAGCTCCGACGGGTTCGGCGGCAGCGCCCCGGCGGTCAGGATGTGCAGGTTCTCGAGGCCGGCCGAGGTCAGCATGGCGCGCATGTCGACGCGCCCGAGGAACACGTCGGAGAAGCGGTGCACGACGTCGTCGAGACGCGCCATCCCGAGGACGACGTGCGTGAACCCGGGCTCGCGCGGCACGCCGAACATCCGATTGAGAGACGGGCTGCGGAGATCGCAGTCCCAGATCAGGGTGCGCATCCCCATCTGCGCCATGGCGACGCCGAGGTTGGCGACCGTGGTCGACTTGCCCTCGGCGGGCGAGGCCGAGGTGAACAGGAACGTGCGGCCGGCCTTGCCGAGACGCGAGAACTCGAGGTTCGTGCGCAGCGAGCGGAACGCCTCGGCGACCGGCGACTGCGGGGCGAACTGGGTCACGAGGCTGGTGAACCCCTCGAGCCCGGCGTCACCCTCGAGACCGGGATGCCGCTCGACGATCTCGCGCCGCACCGACTCGGGGTCGATGTGCGGCACGACCCCTATCACCGACAGCTCGAGGTACTGCTCGACGTCCTCGATGCTGCCTATGGAGGTGTCGAGGCTCTCGACCGCGAACGCCGCCACCAGGCCCAGCAGGAGGCCGACCAGCAGCCCGACCAGCGCGCGCAGGAAGCGGCCGGGCTCGCGCCGCGGCGCCGCCTGCGTCGCCGACTCGACCACCGACAGCTCGGTGACCTTGTCGGCCTCGCGGATGAGCGCCTCCTGGCGCTTGCGCATCAGCATCTCGTACGCCTCGGCGTTGACCTGCACCTCCCGCTGCAGCTGCATCAGCCGCTGCTCGGTGCGCGGGAACGTCGCCAGCTTGTCGTCGAGGACCGCCTTGCGGGCCCGGGCATGGCCCAGGGCCGCGCGCGTCTCGCGCCGCAGGCGCGCGGTGAGCAGGTCGACCTGGCCGCTCACGCGGGCGACCTCGGGTGCGTCGTCCTTCATGAAGACCTGCATCTGCCGGCGGCGCTCCTCGAGCTTCATGAGCTCGTCGCGCAGCATCGCCAGCCCCTCCTCGGAGAGATCGGCGAGGAGCAGGTCGGGGATGGCGCCCGGTCCCGCGGGCGCCTCGAGGACCCCGAGCAGCGAGTCGAGCGCCACGATGCGCGCCTCGGTGCGGGCCGCCTCGTCCTGGAAGAACTGCACCTCCTTGGCGTCCGGGTTGCGGGCGCCGACGTTGGCCTCCTTGAAGCGCGCCAGGTCCTCCTCGGAGTCGGCGAGCCGGACGCCGACCTCGGCGACCTGGGTCTCGACGAACTCGCGCGCCTCGATGGCCTGCCGGTTGCGCTCGCGCGTGTGGACCTCGATGTACTCCACCATCACGGCGTTGGCGACCGCGACCGCCTCCTCGCGGGCGCCGCAGGCGGCGCGGATCTCGATCAGGCTGGTGTTGTCGATCGGGCGCGCGGCGTAGCTGGCGATGAGCTGATCGAGCCGGGCCGCGAGAACCGGGCTGGCCAGCGCGTCCTCGAGCGACGCGGCCGCGTCGATGCGCCCCAGCCGCTGGGCGGCCCGCAGCGCCACCGGCTTGCTGGCGATGATCTGCGCCTGGGTCGCGAGGTCGTCGCCCGGGCTCCACGAGAACGACTCGAGAAACAGCCCGGCGACGCTGTCGGTGCGGGTCCATTTCACCCGCGCCGAGGCCTCGTACGAGGGGCCGACGCGCGGCGACAGCGCCAGGGTCATGAGACCCAGGAGGAGACAGCAGCCGGCCACCACCTTCCAGCGGCGGCGCAGGATTCGCAGGTAGTCCTGCAGGTTCAGATCGTAGTTGGCGGCCATGTCACTCGTTTCCGAAGCTGTCGATGATGTACAGCGATTCGATCGTCTGCAGGGCCGGGCTGATGATGGTGAAGACGTCCTGGATGGTCCCGAGGACGCCGCGCGGCACGAAGACGATATCGCCCGGCTGGAGCGCCAGGTCGGCTTCGAGGCGGCCGGTCTTGACCATGTCCTTGAGATTGACCACCTGCATCGCGGGCCCGGTCCCGGGGTTGCGCCGCAGGATCGCGACCTCCTTCATCGAGCCGCGCCGGCTTACGCCGCCGCAGCGGGCCAGGGCCTCGACCAGGGTCATCCGGTCGTAGATCGTCACCACCCCGGGCTGGGCGACGTCGCCGAGGACGTAGACCTTGCGGGTGCCCATGGCGAGCGACGGGAGGAAGACGAAATCGCCGTTGACGAGCGCCGGGTTGTCGGCATCGCTGTGCTGGAAGACGGCGCGGAACAGGTTGACCTCGATCGTCTCGCCGCTGCGGCGGATGACCTGCACCCGCATGAGGTCGGCCTCCGGCGACGGCCCGCCGTGCGCCGACAGGAACGGCACCAGCCGTGTCGGGCCCATGAGCGGCCATTCGCCGGGGCCGCTGTCGGTGCGCGCCGTCGTCTTGACCTCGCCCATCAGGTTGACGCGGTGGCCGGCGTAGCGCACCACGAGGAGCTCGGTGTAGATCTCCTTGTAGATGCGCCCGAGACGAGTCTCGATCTCCCCCTTGGCCTCCGCCGGGGTCAACCCGCCGACCGGCACCGAGCCGAGGCCGGGGATCGGCAGGAAGGCGGTGCCGTCGCTCTGCACCGTGAGCTGCTTCTCGTCGATCCTCTCGCCGTCCCAGACCCGCAAACTGAGAACGTCCCCGGGAGCGAAACGGTAGTCGGACGACGGCGCGTAGGTGATCTCCGAGGACGGCGTCACGATCGCCGCGCGCGGCGCCGGCGCGCCGAGCGTCGCGGCGAGGGCGGCCCCCGCCGCGAGGATCGCCGCACGACGCACCAGGCGCGGCCGCCGGCGGCGCAACGCCAGCCGGAACAGCGCGCGGCGGCGCGCCCACGGACTGTCGTCGACGGCCAGGCGCCGGCCGCCGCGGATCACCTCGACCACGCGGCCGATGAGCGCCTCGCGCCGCACCCCGGCGTCGAGCCCGTTCTCGGCGTCGCCCTGGGTGCGGTACAGGCGGCGGCCGTCACGCATCTCGACCGACGCCAGGCGGTGCGCGACCACCCCGGCGGCGGCCCGCGCCACCACGATCTGTCCGGGGGCGGGGAGCCCGAGGAACGGCGCCACCACGATCCGATCGCCCGGCTGGAGGGTCGGCGTCATGCTGTCGCCGGCGACGGGAAGCCCGACCGCGAGGCCCCCCTCCAGGAGCGCCTCGAGGACCGGGGCGGCGTCGCGATCGACCCGGCCGTCGGCGCGCTGGCGGGTGGCGCTCACCGGCCCGCCTGGCGCGCCGCGGCGGGGGCGGCGACCCGCTGGCGGATGTGCAGGAACGGCGCGCGCGCCAGGTCGACCAGGCGGCGCTCGGGGCCGGGACGGCCGGCGGCCTGCGCCACCTCGACCCGCGGCCGGAAATGGTTCTCGTCGTTCTGCGACACGACCCGGGCGATGTCGCCGCTGCTCAGCTCGACGTGGCAGCCGATCGGGAAGATCGGAATCGCCCGCAGCAGCCCGCGGAAGAGCAGCGCGCTGAACCGCTGTCCGTGCGTCGACATGACGGCCGAGGCGACGTCGTTGAGATCGACGCCGCGGCCGCGGCCGTCGTGCCAGGTGCGGTCGATGATCGCCGCCAGGGCCACGGCCTGGGAGCGCAGATCGGCGCGGGCGCGATCGCCGGGGGCGGCGGATTCGGCCGACAGCAGGACGTGCACGTCGACGACGCGCGCGGCCATCTCCGGGTCGGCGATCCCCAGAGCATTCAGGATCGGCGCCGGGCGCAGGCGGCGGCCCTCCGGGTCGAGCGACTCTTCGTCGGCGCCGGCCGGCTGGACGACGCCGAAGTCGACACCCGCCTCCGCCAGCGGGGCGCCGTGGACGAGCGCCAGGAGCGCCGCCGCCGGGCCGTCCTCCGCCTGGCCGAGGCCGGCGAGGACCCGCGCCGCGATCAGGGCGCAGTTCACCGCGTGGCGGGCGGGGTGGAACCCGCTTCCCATGTCCGCGAGCGCCACCGCGAGGTCGCCATCGGCGGCGCGGCCCGCGAGCGAGCGCGCCATCTCCGCCAGCCGGCCCGCGGCGGGGGCCTGACCCCGGCCCGCCGCGCGCACCAGGCGCGCCAGCTCGTCGGCGTCCGCCGCCGACTGGCCGGCGACCGCCGCTTTCGGCGTCACGCCGGGCGCCGGTCGGGCGGCCGCGGCGCCCTGCGCCTGGGCCACGCCGCCGTCGACGAGCGCCTGCGGCGCCGTGAACGGCACGCCCGCCAGGACGGCGATCTCCCGCAGCGAGCGCATCGATCGATGCGCGCCCGGCAGGGACAGGACGTCCTCGTGCAGGGCATGCCCCTCGGTCACCTTGCGCCACCCCTCCTCGCGCAGCGCCGGCAGGGCATGGGCCGATCCGTCCGACACGGCGCAGCCGAACACCCCCGTGAGGCCGGCCACGCCGGTGCCGCAGCAGGCGCCGCAGCCGCGCCCCGCGGGCACGGCGATGCCGCCGAGACGCTCCATCTCCTCGAGATCCCAGCGATGGAAGCCGAGCCGCAGGGCGCGCGCCGGCGGCAGCAGGATGAAGACGCGGCACTGCGGGCAGACGGTGCGCACGAGCGCCTGTCCCAGGACCATGACCGGCACGTCGGGGCCGGCCGAGGCCTCGAGATCCCGCAGGACGCGGGCGGCGAGCGCCCCCGGATCGGCCGGCGGGCCGCCGGCGAGAACGAGGATGCCCGCCCCCGCGAGGCGTGCGGCCAGCAGCAAATGTCTCAATCCCTCGAGGCGTTCGACGACCACGAAATCGGCGGCGACCTCCTTGAGGCTCTCGGGGAACGGCCAGTCGGTCAGCGCGTCCGCCAGCCATGGCAGCCCCGGGGTCGGCGTGGCCGTCCGCGGCCCGATCCGTCCGCCGCGCCGGCCGCGCTGCAGCAGCGACTGCGCCATGAGGGCGAGGGTCGTCGTCCGCCCGGAGCCGCTGCCGCCCGACGCCAGGACGAGACCGCTCGGGCGGTCGAGCGTTTCGTTGAGCAGCGCCGTCAGCGAGGGGGAGAGCCCCAGGTCGGCGAGGGTCACGGGTGGCGCCGAGCCGGCCATGCCGGCGATGCGCAGGCGGTACTCGTGCGGCCGGCCGCCCGGCCAGATCGCGAGGAGCAGCCGCGCCGGGCGCCCGGCGCCGGCGGCGCCCACCACGCCGCGCGGGGCGTAATGGAAGACCGCGGCGAGAAGGCCGAGCGCGTCCTTGGGGGCGATCGGGAAGGGGTGCCGCTGGCCGTCGGCCGCCAGGAGCATCGCCTTGACGCCGTCGCCGCCGGGATGCAGGCTCATCTCGATGTGGTCGCGGCTCATGAGCCGTGACAGCGCCGGTGCGAGGAGATCGGGCCGCGGCACCGCGCGCCGCCAGGCGCCGGCTTCGGAGGGCGGCGCCGCCTCGGCGGCGCGCATCTCGTCCTCGCTCGCCGGAATCGCCACGACGCCGATCTCCGGCCCCCAGTAACGCCGCGGAACCCGCAGGCCACCGGCATCCCCCGAGGTGGCGACGAACACGACCCCCTGGCGCTCCGCCAGCAGGATCGGATCGGCGGGCAGGACGTTGCCGCCGGCGGCAGCCGGCGGGCCCGTCCCGTCGCCGTCGCGTCGCAGGCGTCCGTTCATCGGCGCGCGATGCCGTCAGGCGCGTCGATCGCCTGCACGACGCAGTCGACCGCCGACATCTCCGGGAGGAACTGCAGCCGCCGCACCGGGAGACGCCCCGTCATCTCCGACAGGAAGCGGACCGCGAACTCGAGACCGCCGTGGTCCCACATCGCCGGGAAGGCGCGCACCATCATCTGCGCGACCGCCGACGCCGAGGTCAGGTCGACGACGCGGTTGCGCGGCGCCTGTTCGAGGACGAAGACCGCGTCGAGCGGCGCCGAACCGGGCGATTCGTAGCCGGCATCGCCGTGCCACGGCGTGCCGAAGATCCGGTAGCGGTCGCCCTCGCGCCGGACGATGATGCGATCGTCGGAGAGCACGGTCACGCCGCTCTTCTGCGCCCACAGGCGCGCCGACGTGCTCTTGCCGGCGCCCGAGGTGCCGAGCAGCAGGACGCCGCGGCCGCGCCACGACAGGCCGCAGGCGTGCACCAGGACGCCGCGGCCGCGCGCCAGGCGCGCCAGGTAGACCACCTCGTCGAACGGGTAGACGAACGGGTGCATCGTCTCGCCGAGCAGGTGCGGTCCGCCATCCAGCGTCTCGCCGCGGCCGACGCCGTAGTCCGGGTCGAATTCCACCGCCAGGTACGGGTCGTTGCCGTACAGGGGGGATCGCAGGGTGAGCAGGTGCCCGTCGCTGGTCTCCTCGAGGCGCCACACCGCGCCGGTGTCGAAGAGCGTCCGGCCCTTCCGGGGCGGCCGGGGCGAGGGGACCGAGGCCAGCACGACCGAGGTGCAGTCGCCGCCGGCATCCGTGGCCAGGAAGGGCTGGTGCACGGCGTCGGTCACCAGGCGGATGCCTTCCTCGGCAGGCCGCACCTCGAGGCCGATGCCGGCCACCTCGAGGACCATCGGGCGGGTGGCGTCAGGAGGCATCGCGGGAGCACAGCGACGGGACGCCGGTGCACTTCATCGAGGCGCCCTGGGGGCCCTGGACCGAGGCGTTCTTGCACGAGGCCAGGACCGCCTCGTCGGGGACCAGGCTGACCCGGCGCAGCTCGGGCGTCCGGTAGGGTCGGCGGGCGCGCGGGCCCGGCGTCTCGTCGTGTCGGCTCATGCGTTGATCTCCTCCGGGACCGCGGTGCGGTCGGTGGTGTGGCTTACGCGCGGCGGAACGGCGATGGTGAGCGGGGCCGGCGCCGCCGCACGGGCGGTGCTGCCGCAGGATGAGGCGGCGCAGCCGCCGGCGGCGCACGACGCCGCGGCGGCCGGCGGACGCAGGGTCTGCGCGCGCGGCGTGATGGCGCCTTCGGGTACGAAGCCGCCGGCGACCTTCGCCGCATGGGCGCGGTAGCGGGCGGCGCGGGCGCGGTTGCCGAGGTGCTCTTCGAGCAGGGCGGCGCGCCGGTGGGTGACTTCGCAGTAGTAGGGGATCCAGCCGTCCGGGCTGCCGGTCTCCATCATCGCGGTCGCCGGGCAGCGATCGCACAGCGACTTGAGCTCGCACGGCGCGCAGACGTTGTTGGCGGCGGCGCCCCGGAGGCGCACGTCCGCCACGGGTCCGAGCCACCCCTCGCGGAACGTCCCGCGGGTCAGGTCGTAGCCGTCCAGGGGGAGCGCCTCGCACGACAGCAGCGTGCCCTTCGGGTTGACGTGGAAGCTCTGCAGGCCGGCCCCGCAGGACAGCAGGGCCGTCGTCTTCGGGGCGTTGGTGACGAAGCCGAGATAGAACTTCATCCAATCGCCGAGGCGCTTCGGGTCGCGCTCGTCCCATCCCACCAGTGTCTCCGGCGTCGATCGCGCCGCCGCCGGCTGCAGCGATCCGTCGAGGCGCCCGTGGATCATCCCGTCGTAGCGGAACGGCACGCCGAGGGAGGCGGCCCACGACTGCATGCGCGGGATCTCCTCGCGCAGCGGCTCCATCGCCACCGCCTTGAGGGTCAGACGCAACTTCCGATCGATCGCGATCTCCACGGCGCGCCGGACCTTGGCGAAGCGCCCGGGGAAGCCGGTGGTCGATTCGTAGGTCCCGTCCGACATGCCGTACAGCGTGAACTCGAGCCCGAACGGCGGGTACTCGGCCATCAGGTCGGCGATGCGCTCGTCGAACAGGACGCCGTTGCTGAACACGGTGACCAGCAGGCCGGCCCGCTTGGCGTGCCTGTAGATCGCGGCGAAGTCCTTGCGCAGCAGGACCTCGCCGCCGGTGAGCAGCATCCACAGGCAGCCCTCGTCGGCGGCCTCGGTGAGGATGCGGGTCACGGTCCCGGTCGGCAGCTCGCCGCGTCCGGAGAAGTCGGGGACGTAGCAGTGGATGCAGCGCAGGTTGCAGCGGAAGGTCAGCTCGAACGAGCCGGCGAGGGGCAGGCGCCGGCCGCCGCTGGCCGCCGCCACGCGCGCGCCGAGATCGCTGTACGACAGGGTCGGGCAGCCGGTCATCGGCCGTCTCCGGCGGCGCCCGCCAGCCTGGCATCGACGAGCCCGGAGGCGAAGGCCGTGACGTCCTCGAGCGCCCGGGCCGGGTCGACTTCGAACTCGGCCGCCACCAGGCGCGCCACCTCGCCCAGGTCGCGCCGGCCGTCGAGGCAGGCCCAGATAAAGGCGCCGGCGCCGTCGGCCGTGAACAGGCAGTCGGTCGCGGCGACCCCCGAACGCACCGGCACCAGGAGATGCTCGCCGGCGATGTCGCGGGCGACGACGTCGGGCGAGGGTCGGAGGACGCTCGTGGAGGTGACGGTGCTCATCGGGCCTGCCTCCGCTCGTCGCGCCGGCGCAGGACGCCGTCGAGAAGCACGACGGCGCGGCGCGGCACGTCGGCGGGTTGCCAGCGGCCGCGCGGCGCCTCGCCCCCCGGCAGCAGGGCGTCGAGGACGAACCGCAGCCGATCGCGCAGGCGCGGCGCCGACAGCGCCATCAGGAGTTCGCCGCCGTAGGGCAGGGGAGAGAGCGCCGCCACCCGGCGCAGCAGGAGTGATTCCAGCGGCCCCGGCGGCGTCGCGGGAACGAGCGCCGGCGGCACAGGGCTGCCGAGCGCCGCGGCGGCGGTGAAGGCCAGCGCCACCAGGCGCCCGGCGCGGGCGGCATCGGCGCGCTCGCGCAGGCGCTCCCAGGAGAGCGACCGGCCGTGCGCGGCGACGAGATGCGCCAGGTCGGCGGTGCGGACGAGGCGATCGAACGAGTGCTTGACGACGTGCAGCGCCAGCAGCAGCGCGTCGTCCTCGTCGCGCAGCAGCATGACGGGGCCGCCCGACACCCATCCCGGGCGGGCGTCGCGGAACAGGGTGTCGGTGTCGATGGGGAACAGGCGCGCGCGCTCCGGCCGGCGTCCGGCGCCCAGCGGTTCGGTGTGCAGGTCGATGGCGACCGAGGCGCGCCGGAACAGGCCCGGCGCCGCGGCCTCGAAGCCGAGGCGTCGGAGGACGCCTGCGGCGACCCCGGCGTCGGCGGTCCGCACCAGGAGGTCGTGATCCTCGAACGGCCGGGCGCCGGCGTCCTTGTATATCCACTCGACGACGCGCAGGCCGCGCAGCACGGCCGCCGGGATGCCGGCCCGGCCGATCGCCTCGAGGACCTCGGCGAGCGCGAGCCCCTGGGCGAGCGTGGCGGCGGCGATGATCTGGTGGCGGCGGCGCAGCGTGGCGCGCAGCCACGGATCGATCCCCTCCGGCGGCATGGCCGCCAGGGTCCGCCACGCCAGACCGTCGACACGGTGCCATTCGAGGCGCCGCACGAGCGCCGGGACCTCGGGGCCGCTGATCGGCGCGAGCGCCGCGGCGACTCTGCCTGTGGCGGGGGCGGGCGAGGCGAGCGCGGCGACGGGATCCGCGGGCGCTGTCCGATCCTCGTCGGGCACAGCATCGGCAGGCAGCGCGGCGTGACGCATCACGGTATACCTCGTCGGCCCCGGCACTCGGGCGGATGGAATATAGGTTCCGATGACGATCCCGCAAGGCGCCGGGCGCCGGCCGTTCGACGCGCGATCCCAGGGTTACGAAGGCGAAATCGCCCGCCGGGGGCCCGGCCGAACCTTGTTAGAATGCGCCGGTATGCCCGGTACCGCCGGGCGGGGGGAGCACGGTGTCGGACGAGTATCGCGACCAGGTCGACGCGCTCGAGCGCCGCTGGCAGGAGCGCTGGCGGGTGGCGCGCGCCTTCGCGGCCCCGGAGCGGCCGTCGGGACGGAAGTTCTACTGTCTCGAGATGCTGCCGTACCCCTCGGGGCGGCTGCACATGGGTCACGTGCGCAACTACGCCATCGGCGACGCGGTCGCCCGTTTCCGGCGCATGCGCGGCGACCAGGTGCTCCACCCGATGGGGTGGGACTCGTTCGGCATGCCGGCCGAGAACGCCGCCATCCAGCGCGGCATCCACCCGGCGCGATGGACCGGCGACAACATCGCCTACATGGGCGAGCAATTGCGGCGACTCGGCTTCTCGTACGACTGGGATCGCGAGATCGCCGCCCACCGTCCCGACTTCTACCGCTGGAACCAGTGGCTCTTCCTGCGCATGCTCGAGCGCGGCCTGGCCTACCGCAGCCGCCGCGAGGTGAACTGGTGCGACTCGTGCCGGACCGTCCTCGCCAACGAACAGGTGGAGGGCGGGCGCTGCTGGCGCTGCGACTCGGTGGTGGGCCGGCGCGACCTCGATCAGTGGTTCCTGCGCCTGTCGGCCTACAGCGAGGCGCTGCTCGCCGACCTCGACCGCCTTCCCGGCTGGCCGGAGGCGGTGCGGCTCATCCAGCAGAACTGGATCGGGCGCAGCGACGGGGCGATCGTCCGCTTCACGCTTCAAGGCGGCGACGGCCACCTCGAGGTCTTCACCACGCGGCTCGACACGATCCGCGGCGCGACCTTCTGCGTCGTGGCGCCGGAGCATCCGCTCCTGGAAGCCATAGCACCGGGGAGCGCCGCGGCGGCGAGCCTCGAAGCGCTGCGGGCGCGCATGCGGGCGGCGCGCGAGTCCGCCCGGCCCGGCGGGGTGGTGGCGGAGAAAGAGGGGGTCGACACCGGGCTTCGCGTGCGGAATCCGTTCGGGGGCGAGAGCCTGCCGGTCTGGGCCGGGAATTTCGTCCTCATGGGGTATGGCACCGGCGCGATCATGGCGGTGCCGGCGCACGACGAGCGCGACTACGAGTTCGCCATCAGGCACGGCCTTCCGATACGGACGGTGATCGTGAAGACGCCGGGCGCCACGCCCGTCGATCCGCCGCCGGCCGCCATGACCGACGACGGCGTTCTCGTGCGATCCGGGGCCTACGACGGGCTGGCTTCGGAGCGGGCGCGGGCGGCGATGCGCGCCGCCGGCGAGGCGGGCGGCTTCGCGCGCGCCTCGGTGCAGTACCGGCTGCTCGACTGGGGGATCTCGCGGCAGCGTTACTGGGGGACGCCGATCCCGGTCATCCACTGCGGCGGATCGTGCGGCACGGTCGCGGTCCCCGACGCCGACCTGCCGGTGCTCCTCCCCGAGGACGTGCCGCTCACCGGCACCGGCGGCTCGCCGCTGGCGCAGACCGAGGCCTTCGTGCGCACCACCTGCCCGCGCTGCGGCGGGCCGGCGCGCCGCGAGACCGACACCATGGACACCTTCGTCGACTCGTCGTGGTACTTCTACCGCTACTGCGACCCGCGCAACGCCGCCCGACCTTACGACCCCGCGACCGTCGCCGCCTGGTTCCCGATCGACCTGTACATCGGCGGCATCAACCAGGCGCACCTGCATCTTATTTATTGCCGCTTCTTCACCAAGGTGATGCGCGACCTGGGCCTGGTGAGCCTCGACGAACCGGTCACCCGCCTGCTGTGCCAGGGCATGGTCCTCAAGGGCGGCACCGCCATGTCGAAGTCGAAGGGGAACATCGTCGACCCCGACGACATGATCCGCCGCTATGGCGCCGACACGACGCGCCTGTTCACCCTGTTCGCAGCACCCCCCGAGAAGGACCTGGAGTGGAACGAGCAGGGGGTCGAGGGCTGCTTCCGCTTCCTCGAGAAGGTCTGGCGGCTCGTGACGCCGCGCGCCGCAGCGCTGCGGGCCGCGCCGCCGCCGGGACCGCGCGACGGCGCCGGCGACGCGCGGCGCGCCTCCCTGCGGCGCAAGGTGCACCAGACGATCGCCCGGATCACGCTCGACATCGAGCGCCGCCTGCACCTGAACACGCCGGTGTCGTCCCTGATGGCGCTCCTGAACGAGATGCAGGATTTCGTCCGCGACGAGGGCCCCGCCGACGCGCCGTATCTCAAGGAAGCCGGCCGGGCGATGGCCCTCCTGCTGCAGCCCATGGCGCCGCACATCTCGGAGGAGATCTGGGCCCTTCTGGGCGGCGAGGGGCTCGCCCTGCAGCATGCCTGGCCCGAGGCCGACCCCTCCTGGCTCCAGGATGATTTCGTCGAGATCCCGGTGCAGGTGAGCGGCCGGCTGCGCGGCCACGTGCGCGTGGCGCGCGACGCCGCCGAAACCGACGTGGTCGCCCTGGCGCGCGGCGACCAGCGGATCGCCACCCATCTCGAGGGTAAGTCGGTGCGCAAGGTCGTGTACCTGCCCGGCCGCCTCTTGAACATCGTGGCCGGCTGAGCCGGCCCGGCGCCGGCTTCCCTTCGTCCGTCGCGGGGGCCTCCGGCGCCGCTGCTATAATGCGGCTGATGCCGGCCCCTTCGTCACCGCAGCGCGCGGCCATCGCCGTACTCCTCGCGATCCTGGTCGCGGTCGCCCCGGCGTGCGGCTACCACCTCACGGGCCGGGCGAACACCCTGCCCCCCGAGGTGCGATCGATCGGCATCCCGATCTTCGTCAACCGCACCAACCGTCCGGAGCTCGAGCAGCGCGTCACCGAGGCGGTGATCGACGAGTTCTCGACCCGCGGCCGGCTGCGGATCCTCGCCGGCGAGGAGGGTGCCGACGCGGTGCTGCGCGGCACGCTCTACACCTACACGACGATGCCCGTCGTCCTCAACGAGCAGGGGCGGGCGCGGCGCTACGAGATCCTAATCACCGCCGACGTCGCCCTGACGCAGGCGGCGACCGACCGCGTCCTGTGGGAGAACGACCACTTCCTCTTCAAGCGCCAGTACGAGGTGCCCGAGACCTCGATCGCCTACGTCGACCGCGAGATCATCGCGATCGACGAGGTCGCCGGCGATTTCGCCAGCACCGTCGTGACCTCCATCCTCGAGGGGTTCTGAGGCCGTGCCGCGGTCGCTGCCGTTCGCGCGCCTCCGCCAGGAGATCGTCCGCGGGACGCTCGAGCCGGCGTACGTCCTCGACGGGCCGGAATCGTGGTTCCACGACGAGGGGATCAGGATGCTCGAGGCCGCCGGCGAGGTGTCGGCGGTGAACCGCCAGGCGCTGCGCGGCGCCGAGACCGGCCTGCACGAGGTTGTCGACCTGGCCTCGACCTACCCGATGGGGCCGGGGCGCCGGCTCGTGGTCGTGCGCGACGCGGGGAAACTCGGCGGGGAGGGGATCGAGGCGCTCAAGGAATACCTCGGCCGCCCGAACCCGCGCGCCCTGCTGATCTTCAGCGACGAGGAGTTCGACCATCGGCGCACCGTCTTCAAGGCGCTCGAGGCCGGGGCGGTGGTCGTGCGCTGCGACCCGGTGCAGGGGGAGGCCGCGCTCGGCGCCTTCATCCGCGAGCGGCTGCGGGATCGCGGCTACGGCCTGCCCCCCGAGCTGGCCGAGGCCATCGCCCTGGGGCTGCAGGGGGCCGGCCTGCAGCGGACGGCCGCCGAGCTGGACAAGCTGATGAGCGCCGCCGGAGCGCCGCGGCCGATCGAGGCGGCGGATCTCGCCATCCTGGCGGACGTGCCGCGCGTGGCCGACGCCTTCGAGGTGGCGGCCCTCGCCCTGCGCGGCGAGCGCGGCGCCGCCATCCGTGGCGCCCGCGCCCTGCTCGAGGCGGGCGAGCAGCCGCCGGCGATCCTCGGGGCCATCTCGTGGTACATCCGCACCGCCCTCAAGGTCCGGGCGGCGATCGACCGGCGGGCGGCGCCGCGCGACCTGCCGGCGATGTACGCCATGAACCCCGGCAACATGGAGCGCTTCCGCGCCGGGGTCCGGACCCTGCCGGTCGGGCGGCTGCGCGAGGCGGTGCGGCTGTGCGCCCGGACCGACCGCGAGATCAAGGGGGAGGGGGCGAAGGACCGCGCCAACGCCTTCGAGCGCCTGGTGCACGGCCTGGCGCGCGCCGCCGCCGGGAGGCGGCCGTGAGCACGGGCGCCGGGCGCGAGACCGTCCTGGTGCTCGATTTCGGATCGCAGTTCAGCCAGCTGATCGCGCGGCGGGTCCGCGACCAACACGTATACAGCGAGCTGGTGCCGTTCGACCTTCCGGTGGCGCGCCTGCGCGACATGCGCCCACGCGGGATCATCCTGTCCGGCGGCCCCGACTCGGTCTACGACAGCGGGGCGCCGCCGGTCGACGCGGCGATCTTCAACCTCGGGATACCGGTGCTGGGGATCTGCTACGGCATGCAGATCATGGCGCACGCCCTGCGCGGCCGCGTCGAACGCGCCCCGCGGCGGGAATACGGGCCGGCCGATCTCGAGGTCACCGCCGACCTGCCGCTGTTCACCGCGACACCGCGCACCCAGCGGGTCTGGATGAGCCACGGCGACAACATCCTCGAACCGCCGCCGGGCTTCGTGACCGCCGCGCGCACCGCCAACGCCGCCTGCGCCGCGATGGCCGACCCGGGGCGCCGGCTGTACGGCATCCAGTTCCACCCCGAGGTGAACCACACCGAGTACGGGGCCGCCATCCTCGGCGCCTTTCTGCGCGGCGTCTGCGGCTGCGCTTCGTCCTGGCGGATCGTCTCGTTCGTCGACGAGGCCGTCGCGGCGGTGCGCCGGCAGGTGGGGGAGGGGCGGGTCATCGCCGGTCTCTCCGGCGGGGTCGATTCGGCGGTGGCGGCCCTCCTGATCCACCGGGCGATCGGCGACCGTCTCGCCTGCCTGTTCATCGACAACGGCCTCCTGCGACTGCACGAAGGGGACGAGGTGGTGCGCGCCTTCGGCGAGGGGTTCCACCTGCCGGTGCGCCGGGTCGACGCGGGTGACGCCTTCCTGGCGGCGCTCGTCGGCGTGACCGACCCCGAGGCGAAGCGCCGGGCCGTCGGCCGGGTCTTCATCGAGGTCTTCGACCGCGAGGCGGCCGCCGTCGGACCGGTCGATTTCCTGGCGCAGGGGACCCTGTATCCCGACCTCATCGAGTCGACCTCCCACAAGGGGCCGTCGGCGGTGATCAAGACGCACCACAACGTCGGCGGCCTGCCGGCCGGCATGCGCCTCGGGCTGGTCGAGCCGCTGCGCGAGCTGTTCAAGGACGAGGTGCGGCGCGCCGGCCTCGAGCTCGGGCTCGACCGGCGCTTCGTCACGCGCCATCCGTTCCCGGGGCCGGGTCTCGCCGTGCGCGTGCTCGGCGAGGTCACACGCGAGCGTCTCGAGGTGCTGCGGCGGGCCGACGCCATCTTCGTCGCCGAGCTGCGCGACGCCGGCCTCTATGACCGGGTGTCGCAGGCGTTCGTCGTGCTGCTGCCCGTGCGTTCGGTCGGCGTGATGGGGGACGGACGCACGTACGAAAACGTCGCGGCCCTGCGGGCGGTGACCACCGACGACTTCATGACCGCCGACTGGGCGCGCCTGCCCGCCGATTTCCTGGCGCGCGCCAGCGCCCGCATCGTCAACGAGGTGCGCGGCATCAACCGCGTGGTCTACGACATCAGCAGCAAGCCGCCGGCGACCATCGAGTGGGAGTGATCGTGTCCGACGGCCGCTTCGTCCACCTGCACAACCACTCGCAGTTCTCGCTCCTCGACGGCGCCCAGCGCCTCGAGGAGATGGTCGAGCAGGCCGCGAGGTTCGGGATGCCGGCGCTGGCGATCACCGATCACGGCAACCTCTTCGGGACCATCCCGTTTTTCGAAGCCGCCACCGCCAGCGGCGTCAAGCCGATCCTCGGATGCGAGACCTACCTGGCCCCCGGCCGGCGCACCGACAGGACACCGACCGGGCCGGGGAGGAAACCCTATCACCATCTGCTCGTGCTGGCGCGCGACGCCGAGGGGTACCGCAACCTCATGAAGCTGTCGACCGCCGGCTTCCTCGAGGGGTATTACTACCGGCCGCGCATCGATCGCGAGATCCTGGCGCAGCACGCCGCCGGCCTGATCGGCACCTCGACCTGTCTCGGGGGCGAGATCCCGCAGCTGATCATGGGCGGCGACGTCAAGGGCGCCGAGGCGGCGGCCTGTTCGTACCGCGAGATCCTCGGCTCCGGGAACTTCTTCCTCGAGATCCAGGACCAGGGGCTGCCGGAGGAGCGTGCCCTCAACCCCGTGCTCGTCGACATGGGCCGGCGGTTGAGGATCCCGCTGCTGGCCACGAACGACTGCCATTTCCTGCGTCGCGACGACCATTTCGCGCACGACATCCTGATCTGCATCCAGACCGGCCGGACCGTGAAGGACGGCGACCGGATGCGCTTCACCCAGGAGCACTACTTCAAGTCGCCCGGGGAGATGCGCACCCTCTTCGCGGATCTCCCGGAGGCGGTCGAGAACACCCTCCTGGTGGCGGAGCGCTGCAACCTGACGCTCGAGAAGGGCGGCAACCTCCTGCCGCACTTCCAGGTGCCGGAAGGGACGACCACCGAGGAGTACTTCCGGCGCGTGGCGCTCGAGGGGTTCGAGGAGCGGATGCGCCAGTGGACGGCGCTCGAGCGGCGGGGGCGCCTGCGCGTGCCCCTCGAGGCCTACCACCGCCGGCTCGAGGCCGAGATGGACATGATCGTGCGCATGGGGTTCCCGGGGTATTTCCTGATCGTCTGGGACTTCATCAAGTACGCGCGCGACAGCGGCATCCCGGTCGGCCCGGGGCGCGGCTCGGCGGCCGGGTCGCTGGTCGCCTTCTGCCTGCGGATTACCGACGTCGATCCGATCGAATACGACCTCCTGTTCGAGCGCTTCCTGAACCCCGAGCGCATCACCATGCCGGACATCGACATCGACTTCTGCATCCGCGGGCGCGGGCAGGTCATCGACTACGTGCGCGACAAGTACGGCCGCGACAACGTGGCGCAGATCATCACCTTCGCGACGATGGGCGCGAAGGCGGTCATCCGCGACGCCGGCCGCGGGCTCGACATCCCGTTCGGCGACTGCGATCGGATCGCCAAGATGGTCCCCGCGGAGCTCGAGATGACCATCGACAAGGCGCTGGCGCAGGCGCCGCCTCTCAAGCAGGCGTACGAGAAGGAGGAGCGCATCAAGCAGCTTCTCGACGTGTCGCGCCGCCTGGAGGGCCTGACGCGGCACGCGTCGGTGCACGCCGCGGGGGTCGTGATCTCGCCGCGGCCGATCGTCGAGTTCTCGCCGCTCGCGCGCACGAAGGACAACGAGATCGTGACGCAGTACGCCATGGACGAGATCGGCTCCATCGGCCTGCTCAAGATGGACTTTCTCGGCCTCAAGACGCTGACGCTGATCCAGGACTGCGTCGCGGCGCTCGTGCGCGACACCGGCGCGGCCCCCGATGTCGCGGCCCTGCCGCTCGACGACCCGCCGACCTACGCGCTGTTCGCCGCCGCCCGCACCGACGGGGTGTTCCAGTTCGAGTCGTCGGGGATGAAGGACATCCTGCGCAAGCTCAAGCCCGATCGCTTCGACGACCTGATCGCGCTCAACGCCCTGTTCCGCCCCGGACCGATCGGCTCGGGGATGATCGACGACTACATCGAGCGCCGCCACGGTCGCAAGCCGATCGAGTACACCGCCAGGGAGCTCGAGGGGATTCTCGGCGTCACCTACGGCGTCATCGTCTACCAGGAGCAGGTCATGCAGATCGCCTCGCAGCTCGCCGGTTTCACGCTGGGCGAGGCCGACCTGCTCCGGCGCGCCATGGGGAAGAAGCAGAAGGACGTGATGGCGGCGCAGCGCGATAAGTTCCTCGCGGGTGCGAAGAGCCGCGGCATGGGCGAGAAGGACGCACGCACGATCTTCGACCTGATGGAGTATTTCGCCGGCTACGGCTTCAACAAGGCGCACAGCACTGCCTACGCGCTGGTCGCCTACCAGACCGCCTGGCTGAAGGCGCACCACCCGCGGCATTTCATGGCGGCCCTCCTGACGTCGGAGCGCGAGAACACCGACAACATCGTCAAGTACATCGGCGCGTGCCGCGCCATGGGGATCCCGGTCCTGCCGCCGGACGTGAACCGGTCGGAGGTGGCGTTCACCGTCGAGGGGGACGGCCTGCGTTTCGGCCTCGGCGCGGTCAGGAACGTCGGCGAGGGCGCGGTCGCGGCGATCCTCGAGGCGCGCCGCCGCCTCGGCCGCATCGGCTCGCTGGGCGCGCTCTGCCGCGAGGTCGATCTGCGCGCGCTGAACAAGCGGGTCCTCGAGTCGCTGGTCAGGGCCGGCGCCCTGGACGGCCTGGGCGGCACCCGGGCGGCGCTGTTCGCGGGGATCGACCGGGCGATGGAGGCCGCCCAGAAGGCGAGGAGCGATCGCGAGACCGGCCAGGGCGGACTGTTCGGCGGCGCGGCGACCCTCCCCGCGGAGCCCGTGGCGGGCGACGAGCCGGAGTGGCCGCGCGCCGACCTGCTGGCCGGCGAGAAGGATACCCTCGGGTTCTACCTCTCGGGCCACCCGCTCGAGGACGAGGCGCCGCGCCTCCGCGGTCTCCTGAGCCACACCACCGTGAGCCTCAGGGACGTCCGGCAGCCGGGGCCCGCCACCCTCGCCGGCATCGTCTCGGCGCTCAGGAAGCGCCGCACGAAGAAGGGGGACGCGATGGCGGTGTTCAACCTCGCCGACCTCGAGGGGACCGTCGAGGTGATCGTCTTCCCCGAGACCTACGCGCGTCACCGCTCCCTGATCGAGGAGGACGCCCCCCTCCTGGTCTCCGGGACGATCGAGATCGACGAAGACCGCCGCCGTCTGATCGCCGACAGCCTCCTTGATCTGAAGGAGGCGGAGGAGAAGAAGGCGCGCGAGGTATTCCTGAAGGTGCCGGAGGGGCTCAACCAGGGCGCCGCCGAGCGGGTGCGCGACCTGCTGCGCGAGCGGCCCGGTCCCTGCCCGGTCTTCATCGAGGTCACGAGACGCGCGGCCTATCGCGCCACCCTGCGGGCCGCGGGGGCGCTCAAGGTCTCACCGAGCCGCGACCTGACCCTGGCGCTCGAGGGGCTCCTGGGGAAGGGGACCGTCCGTTTCCGCTGACGCCCGGGAGCCCTCGCACGGCCTCCGGCGATCGTTGACAATCGAGCGCAACGCCTTGTAAACTCACCCCTTTCGCGCGAACCCCCGGGGGCGATCGTGTGGCGCCGCGCCGCGGCGGCCAGGAGGATCTCGAGCATGGGCAAGGGGCGGTATCTCTTCACGTCCGAATCGGTGACCGAGGGGCACCCGGACAAGATCGCCGACCAGATCTCGGATGCGATCCTCGACGAGGTGCTCCGGAGCGACCCGACCTCCAGGGTCGCCATCGAGAGCCTGGTCACGACCGGGCTGGCGGTGGTCGCCGGCGAGATGACCACCCGCTCGGTGGTCGACATCCCCGCGGTCGTGCGCGGGGCGATACGCAACGTCGGCTACACGCGGGCGAAGTACGGCTTCGACTGCGACACCTGCGCGGTCATGACCACCATCGACCGCCAGTCGCCCGACATCGCCATGGGAGTCGACACCGGCGGTGCCGGCGACCAGGGGATGATGTTCGGCTACGCCTGCCGCGAGACGCCCGAGCTGATGCCCCTGCCCATCCAGACCGCCCATCGCCTGGCGCAGCGCCTGTCCGAGGCGCGCCGCGACGGCTCCCTCCCGTATTTGCGGCCCGACGGCAAGACGCAGGTGACGGTGGAGTACGAGGACGGGAGGCCGCTGCGCGTCGAGGCGGTCGTCGTCTCCACGCAGCACGCCCCGGAGGTCGGCACCGGCGACCTGCGCCGGGACATCGAGGAGCGGGTGATCCGCGCGATCATTCCGGAGAGCCTGCGCGACGCCCGGACGAAGATCCACATCAATCCGACCGGGCGCTTCGTGGTCGGCGGCCCGCAGGGCGACACCGGGCTCACCGGACGGAAGATCATCGTCGACACGTACGGCGGTTACGCGCCGCACGGCGGCGGCGCCTTCTCGGGGAAGGACCCGACGAAGGTCGACCGATCGGCCGCCTACATGGCGCGCCACATCGCCAAGAACGTCGTCGCGGCGGGCCTCGCCGACAGGGCACAGGTGCAGATTGCCTACGCCATCGGTGTCGCCGACCCCGTTTCGATCATGGTCGACACCTTCGGGACCGGCCGCATCGCCGACGGGAAGCTGGTCGATCTGGTGCGCGGACACTTCGGGCTGAAGCCCAAGGAGATCATCGAGAGTCTTGATTTGCGCCGGCCCATCTACCTGCCGACCGCCGCCTACGGCCACTTCGGCCGGACCGGGCCGGGGTTCACGTGGGAACGGACCGACAAGGCGGAGGCGCTGCGTCGGGCCGCGGGCCTGGGCGGCTGAGGGAGGAGACGGTGGCACGACCGACGGCGTACGAAGTCAAGGACATCAAGCAGGCGCAGCGCGGGCGCACGCGCGTCGAGTGGGCCGACGCGCAGATGCCGGTGCTCCGGGCGATCCGCGAGCGCTTCGCCGGGGAGACGCCGCTCAGGGGGCTCCGGGTTTCGGCCTGCCTGCACGTCACCTCGGAGACCGCCAACCTGATGCGCGCCCTGGCCGCGGGGGGCGCGGATGTCCGGCTGTGCGCCAGCAACCCCCTGTCGACCCAGGACGACGTCGCCGCCGCGCTCGTCGACGTGTACGGCATCGCCACCTGGGCGATCAAGGGCGAGGACAACGAAACCTACTACCGCCACATCCTCGCGACGCTCGACCCGCCGCCGCACATGACCATGGACGACGGCGCCGACCTCGTGACCATGCTTCACTCGAAGAGACGCGACCTGCTGCCCGGCGTGCTGGCCGGCACCGAGGAGACGACGACCGGCGTTGTGCGCCTGACCAGCATGGCCAACGACGGCGTTCTCGCCTACCCGATCATCGCCGTCAACGACGCGATGACCAAGCACTTCTTCGACAACCGCTACGGCACCGGACAGAGCACGATCGACGGCATCGTTCGGGCGACGAACGTGCTGATCGCCGGGCTCCGGGTCGTTGTCGTCGGCTACGGCTGGTGCGGCCGCGGCGTGGCCCAGCGGGCCCACGGGCTGGGCGCCCATGTCATCGTCACCGAGATCGACCCGGTGAAGGCGCTCGAGGCGGTGATGGACGGCTATCAGGTCATGCCGATGGACGCGGCGGCGCGCGCCGGCGATGTCTTCGTCACGCTCACCGGCAACAAGCACGTCCTGCGGCGCGAGCACTTCGCGGTGATGAAGGACGGCGCGATTATCGCCAATTCGGGCCACTTCAACGTCGAGATCGAGATCCCCGCGCTCGAGGAGCTTTCGGGCGGCCGCAAGGAGCGCCTGCGCGACTACGTCGACCAGTACCGGCTCAAGGACGGCCGGCGGATCAACCTGCTCGGCGAGGGACGCCTGATCAACCTGACGTCGGCGGAGGGGCACCCGGCGTCGGTCATGGACATGTCGTTCGCCAACCAGGCCCTCAGCGCCGAGTACCTGGCGCGCGAGGGCAAGGGGCTGGCGAAGAAGGTCCACCCGGTGCCCCTGCCGATCGACCGCGAGATCGCCCGCCTGAAGCTGGCGTCCATGGGGGTCGCTATCGACACCCTGACGACCGAGCAAAAGGCCTATCTGTCGAGCTGGTCCGAGGGGACCTGAGGCCGGCGACGGGGCCCCGGGCAGAACCCGCAGCGGGCCGGCGCCGCCCCGGGCCCGCGCGAACGTGATGTGGTCCGAAGCGGCCCGCGGCCGCCGATCCCTCGCCGGTCTGGCGCTGATCCTGGTCGCCGTCTGGCTCACCGCCGGCCTCCGCCGGGTCGAGCCGGACGGTCGCGCAGCGGTCCTCGATTCGCCCCTGGGGCTGGTCGGGCCGCGCGTCGTCGAGCCGGGATGGCACCTCGCCCCTCCCGGCATTCTCCGGCTGACGCGCTACCCGCTCGAATCGGCGACCCTCGAGATCCGGCCCGGTGGTCCGGGCGCCGCCCTGCTCACACTCGATGGCAGCGCCGTCGATGCCGGTCTCGTCCTGCGCTACCACGTCGATCCGTCCCGGATCCTCGACGTGCACCGTCTCCTCGGACCCGACTACGAGACGATCGGCATCGGCCGCTGGGCCCACGAGGCGCTGGCCGCGGCCGTCGGCGCGGCGCGCTACACCGAGGTCTCCGGGGTCCGGGTCGAAGTCCTGCGCGACCAGGTGGGGCTGGCGCTCGGCGAGCGCCTGCGGCGGGCCGGCTTCGTCCTCCTGGGGTGCGAGGTCGCGGGCATCCGCCTGCGCGGGACGCCGGGAGGCGGCGCGGCGGCCGGGGCCGGCGGCGCCCGGCCCGGCGGGACCGTCCTGCTCGTCGGTCTCGACGGCGCCGACTGGAACATCATCGATCCGCTGCTCGCCGCGGGGCGGATGCCCCGTCTCGATCGGCTGATCCGCGGGGGCGTCCGCGGCCGGATGCGCACCATCGAGCCGATTCTCTCGCCGGTCCTCTGGACCAGCATCGCGACGGGGGTCGTGCCGGGCCGGCACGGCATCCTCGATTTCGTCGCCACCACGGAGCGCGAGGGCGAGCGCGTGCCGGTGACGTCGTCGCAACGACGGGTCAAGGCCTTCTGGAACATGCTGAGCGAGAGCGGCGTGCGGGTCGGGGTGGTGGGGTGGTGGGCGACCTGGCCCGCCGAGATTGTCGACGGATTCGTCGTCTCGGATCGCGTCGCCTACCAGCTCGCCGGCGCCCGCCCGCTCGAGGAGCGCGACCGGAGGGGGAAGGTGTATCCCGCCGACGCCGACGACCTTGTGGTGTCGGTCGCCACCGCTCCCGAGTCGATCCTGCCGGCGGACCTGGCGCCGTTCATGCGCCTGCCGGCCGACGAGGCAGGGCTGCCGCCGGCGCAGGCCCGGCTGGTCGAGGACTTCCGTACGGTGCTCGCCTCGGGGCGCACCTACGTCGGCGCCGCCCTGGCGCTGGCGGCGCGCGAGCGGACGGACGTCACCGCCGTCTACCTCGAGGGGACCGACACCGTGGGGCATCTCTTCATGCCGTTCGCCCCGCCGCCGCTCGCCGGCGTCGACCCGGCGGGACGGCAGCGGTTCGGGCGGACGGTCGACGCCTACCACGAGCATGCCGACGAGTTGCTGGGGCGGCTGATCGACGGCGTGAAGCCTGCGACCGTGATCGTCGTGTCGGACCACGGCTTCAGGAGCGGCGACAACCGGCCGCTCACCGAGTCGCGGATCGGGTACGGGGCGGCTGCCGACTGGCACCGGAAGTACGGCGTCCTCGTTCTCAACGGGCCGCCGTTCAGGAAGGGCACCGCGATCGAAGAGGCCTCGATCCTCGACATCACGCCGACGATCCTGCGCGTCTGCGCCCTGCCGGTCGGCGAGGACATGGATGGACGCCCGATTGAAGCCGCCTTCGATCCCGCCTGGGCCGCCGCCAATCCCGAGCGTTACGTGCCGACCTGGGAGGGGAGCCGCGCGCCGGCGCCCGCCCGTGCCGCCGCCGTGTCCGGGGCCGAAGCGGGCGCCGGGCCCGGCGCGACGGCCGGACCGGACGGCACCGCCGCCGGCGGTAATCGTTCCGGGACGGCGGGTTCGCCAGACGCCGGGGGGTCGCCCGACGCGGAGGGGGACGCCGAGCGGCTGCGCAGGCTGCGCGACCTCGGGTACCTGTCCTCCGGCGGCGAGACCGCCGGCGCGCACAACAACCGCGGGACGTCGTTTCTCGCCGCCGGCCGCTACGACGAGGCCATCGCCGAGTTCGAGCGCGCGATCGCGGGCCGGGAGGATTCGGGAATCGCACTCCTGAACCTGGCCCGGGCGCGTTACAAGAAGAAGGACTACGAGGGCGCCATCGCCACGCTGGACGAGCACGCGCGCAACAGGCCGCGCTCGAAGGAGGCCGAGACCCTCCTCGCCAACATGGCCATGGACCGCGGCAGGCTCGACGAGGCCGAGGCCCATTTCAGGAAGGCCCTGGCGTACGAGCCGAACTTCACCGACGCGCGCAACGGCCTCGGCCTGCTGCTCGAGCGGCGCGGACTGCACGACGCCGCGCTGGCGGAGTTCCGGCGGGTGATCGCCGTCGACCCCGACTACGCGGAGGCGCACAACAACGTCGGCATCATCCTCAGGGGGCGCGGCCGGACCGACGAGGCGGCGGCCGCCTTCCACCGGGCGATCGCGGCCGACCCGGCCTTCGCCGGGTCGTACAGCAATCTCGCGCTCATCGAGGAGGAGCGCGGCGATCTCGACCAGGCCGAGCGGTTTTTCCGGGAGTCCCTGCGGCGCGACGGCGCCAATGCGCAGGTGCGCGCCAATCTCGGCGGCCTGCTCTACCTCGCCGGACGGCTGGAGGAGGCGCGCAAGGAGCTCGAGCGGGCCGTCGCCGAAGATCCGCGCCAGCCGGCGGCCCACAACAACCTGGGGGCCGTCATGGGACGCCTCGGCCGCCCGGGCGAGGAAATCGCGGCCTACCGGCGCGCCGTCGGTCTCGACTCCGGTGCCGCCGACCTGCGGCACAACCTCGGTCTGGCGCTCCTCAGGAGCGGTCAGGTGGAGGCGGGGGAGAGCGAGTTGCGACAGGCGCTGCGGACCGACCCGCGCTACCAGGCGGCGTACCTAGGCCTCGGCCGCCATCTGGTCGCAACACAGCGGGCGGGGGAGGCGCTGGTCCTCATGCGGGACGGGGCGGCACGCCTGCCACAGGATGCCGATGTGGCGCTTCTGCTGGGGGAGGCGGCCCTGGCGGCCGGATCGACGGCGGAGGCCATCGGCGCATTCGAATCGGCGCTGCGGCTCCGGCCGGGTGATGCGACCATCGAGGAGCGGTTGAGCGTGGCGCGGTCGGCGGGGGCGCAGGCCGGGAATGGTGGAGAGCCACCACGATGAACACGGCCCATCGCGCTGCGCGCCGTCTGTGTGG
>Ga0247727_10001953_pt1 | contig 47793 bp, 45 predicted proteins | sample WisWelCaveWW1625_FD_202498 | JGI IMG/M metagenome (GOLD analysis project Ga0247727, IMG submission 202498) | Biofilm microbial communities from Wishing Well Cave, Virginia, United States - WW16-25 | ecosystem: Environmental > Aquatic > Deep subsurface > Groundwater > Cave microbial mat | place...
TGGATGCTTTAACATTGTACAAAGAGCATCAGTGAACTGTTCATTCATGTGATGTTCTATTCCACAAACCATCTCTTCATCAATGTCAACTTTAAGAGCACTGTCCATTAACACCTCCAACAATCTACTATTTCGCATCATGTTAGAGCCTACTTGTTCACCACTTTTCGTCAGGGATACCCCACTCTTATTATAATTGACAAGCTTTGATTCGTTTAGCTTTTTTAGCATCTGGACCACACTTGGTTGCCTGACATTTAGCATCTTGGATATGGTACTTATTTTCACAGGATCGCCACTTTCTTTTATGTGCCATATGGCTTTAAGATACATCTCTACATGTTCCGCTTCTGCGGTACCAACGAACAGAACTTCATCTCCTCTCATACTCACATCGAATCTATCTTCCTTACTTTACATCTTTTGATTCTTTTAATAAGTATTCAAAGTACTCACGAGCAAAACCAGCAAGACCAGAATGATCTGCCCAAATTGCTACTGCTTCAGCCGAACTAGATGTACCAAGATCTTCTCCCAGCAGTATGACAACATATCTCTTGTCTGATATTATACCGCCACCAAAGAGTCCTTTCTTTATCTTTACATTAGCTACTCTTGACAATGATTTGAGAGTTTCAGAATTCACATCTTCAGAGACCAATATGGTGATATCAACACCCCTATCATGCAATAATCTAAGCTTTGGCAGCGCTTCTTTTGCAAGATCTTCTGCTACTTTTGGTATGGCTACCATTACTTCGTTTCTGCATGAATCCACCATCTCCAAAATTTTAGAAGCAATATTTACAACACCTGAAAGAACCCAGATATCAGGCCTCTCACTTGTACCGCTTTGTTCGTAAAGTGGAGTAAGTTCCTTTACAATTACAGACTCATTTTTTTTGAATTCTGCTTCTAGGTTCTGCTTTGTAGTTTCTATTGCTGTAGCTGGTGACTTTGCAAAATATTGTGTTGGCCTAGAGTCATCAGAGCCAATCCACCCCTTCTCTTCTAATGTGCCTAGGACTTCGTATATTTTTGAGTATGGTACACCAGATTTCTGACTTAGATCTGAAGCATTTATCTGACCTGTTTTTAAAAGCGCAGAATACGTCTTTATCTCATAACTTGTGAGGCCGATTCTTTCAAGGGCCTTTCGGGTCTTGTCTGAAAGACTCATCTAATCTCCTTCGAGAGGCTTTTGATATATATGTCAACTAAGGGTAGTTTCAAACATGCACTCACACCTAAAACATGAAAATATGCGATCTGTCTCCCAAAACCCACGGTGTCTAGTAGGAAATTGATTATATACTATCTCAGAAAAATGCGTGTAAGGAAAATATGGAACTAATTCAGATTGCTAACCAGAAGATACCTACAGTAGGAAAAAAGGCTACTATTAGATTTACCCAAAGTATATGTCCTGACTGCAACATGATTTTGGATGCAGAGGTCTTTGAAAGAGACGGCAAAGTATTCATGACAAAGACTTGCCCAACACATGGAGAATGCGAGGAGCTCTACTTTGGTTCTTATGAAATGTACAAGAAGTTTAGCACCTACTGGATGGATGGAAAAGGTGCCCATGCTCCAAATGTAATGATTGACAAATGTTCATGTCCAAACAACTGTGGTTTGTGTTCGAATCACTTATCCCATAGTGGACTGGCAAACATGATTGTTACAAACAGATGTGACTTAACTTGCTGGTACTGTTTCTTCTATGTGAAAAAAGGTCTTGAAGGCGCATACATGTATGAGCCATCACTTGACCAAGTCAGAGCAATGATGAAGACTCTGCGCGCAGAAAGGCCAATCCCAGGAAACTCAATGCAAATAACTGGCGGAGAGCCAATGTTGCGTGAAGATATAGTTGATGTTATAAAAATAATGAAAGAAGAAGGTGTTGATCATATTCAGATGAATACAAACGGAATCCGATTTGCTTTGGATCCAGAAGCAATGCGTGAGGTAAGACTTGCAGGTGTTAACAATCTTTATCTAAGCTTTGATGGTGTAACCCCACGAACAAATCCAAAGAATCATTGGGAAGTTCCGTATGCATTAGAGAGTGCAAGAAAGACAGGAACCACAGTAGTTTTTGTTCCAACAGTTATCAAATCAATAAATGACCATGAACTAGGTGGAATAATCAGATATGCACAAAAGAACCTTGATGTTGTTCACGCAGTAAACTTCCAACCAGTCTCATTAACAGGAAGAATGGGCAAGAAAGAACGTGAGAAATACAGAATTACAATTCCTGATTGCATTCAAAGAATCGAAGAACAGACAAACGGTGAAGTAACTATAGATGACTGGTTCCCAGTTCCAAGCTGTATGCCACTGACAAATGTTATAGAGGCATTTTCAAGCAAACCAAAGTACGAGTTATCAATTCACTTTGCATGTGGTGCTGGTACATACATCTTTGAAGACCAAGAAACGAAAAAGTTTGTACCGCTGACCAAATTTGCAGATATTCAGGGCATGTTAGAACTCTTTGAAGACAAAGCTGAAGAGATTCGCTCTGGCAAGAACAAATACTTTACAATGCTTGAAGTTGTTAGGAAGCTTTCAAGTTTTGTAGACAAGAAGAAACAACCTGCAGGCCTTGATTTGGCAAAGATGTTTGGAAACATCTTGATGAAGAGATCGTTTGATTCTGTAGGCTCATGGCATGTCAAAGGATTGTTCTTAGGAATGATGCACTTCCAAGACAAGTACAACGAAGACTTGGAAAGACTGCAAAGATGTGATATTCATTATGTTACACCCGATCTTAGAATAATTCCATTCTGTGCCTTTAATGTAATTCCAGAGTGGTATAGAGATAGAATTCAAAAGAAATACTCTACTACGGTAGAAGAATGGGAGAAAAAAGTGGGTGCAAAATTAGAAGATGGTCTGTACAGAGGAATCATGCGAAGAGGATCAGGAGACGAACTAGCTGCAGGTTGTGCAAAAAGCCAGATGTTCCATGAGGCATCTCAGGCTTTAACGTAAATCTCGTGAAAAATTTCAATTTTCAGATATTTGCTGTTATAGTTTTTTACCACTTACGCTTATTCCGCTTTCTACTTCCTTAAAATGAATTATTTTAATTTTCATATCTTTGTACCATTTTTTCACTTCCTCAGGCGTATGCCTATAGGCATATTTTGGAAAGTACCAATCAAAATTCACGCCAACACTTCTTTCAAAGTTACCATCTTCTGCCCAAAAACATTTTAGAAAATTCCAATAGAAGAATCGTTGGACATCATAAGTCCCTGCCTTGATCTTCAAAATTGGTATGTCTCTTGGTATTTGTATTTTCTTTTTTAATTGAGACAAGCTTTTTCCTAAATATGTCATGTCTTTTGAAAATTCAACACATTCCCTTTTTGACATCTTTGTAGTTCGTTCTCTGATAAAATCATCAGCAAATTCACGCATAGGGACTTTTTTGTTATAAACATAAATTGATATCATCCCATTTTTGGCTAGGTATTTTGTGAGATATTTGAAAGATGTTTCTGTATTTTTTGTATGATGAAGTACTTGGTCTGAACAGATAAAATCAAAAAATCCTTTTTTAAAGGGAAGTCGTCTTAAGTCAGCCTGCAGAAAATGAATATTTGGGATTTTACCATATTTTTTGTACGCAAAATCTATGCTATCGCTGGCGTCTATTGCAAAAACTTGGTTTTTCTGATTTGAGGAAAAAAGCTTTGCACTGTTGCCTATGCCAGTACCAGCATCCAGAATTTTCCTGTGTGATCTTAGAAATTTGCTAAAGTTAGCAAGATTCTTCCAGCCAAATCTATCTAAAAACCAATCCCGTTGTAAATCAAACCATTTCTTATCATGATAAGATTTGTTGTATATCTTCCATTTAGATGAAAAAGCATTTTCAGTTTTAACAAAATCTTTTTCCCTGTCAATCACTAGCCTTGGTATGCCTTCTTTAATCATGAATTTGTGTTTTTTAACACAAATTAAGGAACCTTCGATGATTTCGTTACCAATGCTTTTTTTAGAGTTTAGCTCAAACGTTCTGCCACAGATAGGACAAACAAGGCTAATTACCAAGATGCTTTTCAAGGCTAGTTTGAGTGTAATTTAAGATAAATAAAAACCAGTGGTAGGATTTCAAAAAAGGTAAATAGAAATTTTTATCAGGCCAGAGTGGTGGTGGCTTTCATCTCTTTTGTTACAAATAGTCTATACCAAATCTCAAATGCAAGTAATCCAAGGAATTTATTTACATATCTTACGTTCGGGTTATCACCCATCTTTGCAAAGTGAGATTCTATCCAACCTCTGTTTATCCATCCATCACTAACCGTCCTTCCATCTGATAAGTAATAATCGCATAATTCGCGTCCATGGGACTTCCATAAATTCACTGTGTTGACAGAAAATCCTTGCTTTGTAGGTGATACTAATGCCTCAGTTACATGTTTGGCAAGCAATTTTCTAAGTAAAATCTTTCCCACCTTGTTCTTTTTGTCATATTTTAGATCATATGGAATATGAGTGGCATAGGAAATCAACTCTTCTGACAAAATGGGAGCCAAGGATCTTACTTGGAAATATTCATGAAAACGAGTATTATGTGGAATCCAATTGTAGAGAAGCTTTCCATTAAAGTCCGCTAAAAAGACTTGACCCAGCGGAGAAAGCGAATTATCAAAATGCGATGTTAACATAGTATAAATTTCATCCCAGGAAAAATTTGTCTTTTCTCCAAATAATTTCTCTTGATCAGGAACCCAATCTCGTTCGTGACATTGTAGATATAGTTTGACTTTTTCTAGGGGACTCATATCTGATTTCCACATTGACAGGAATTTTTCATAGCGAAAAGTATATCCGCCAAATAACTCATCTCCTCCATCCCCAGAGACAAGAATATTTGATAGAGATTTTGCCTTTTTTACAACATGATACCAGTGTACATCCCAAAAAGGCATTCCTGCTACGCTAATTGCTTTTGGTAATTCCTCCAAGTAATTATCTATAGGAATAACGTGGTGATTTGCTTCAAATTTTTCGGCAATTTTAGTCGCAATTGCTGATTCGTCTATGCTATCTGCAAATCTTACTGATACGGCCTCGATTTCTATGTCTGGTAATGATTCTCTTAGTAGCGCAATAGCTAAAGTTGAATCTACGCCACCACTTAATGCAACTGATACACGATTTTCCTTAGAATTTGCAAATTTAATTTTAATTGCGTTTTTAATAGTCTCTTCAATGAAATCAAGGGATGGAACAAATTGTTTTTCTGTAAAATCAGCCCACGTTTTTCTAGCCATATTGGTTTTCATTGTAGGGTCGTATCTGAGAGTAAGAATATTTTTTATCATTGTCGAATTTTCCAGATTATTTTCACCTTCTGTGGCACTCGATTTTTTATCCGCCATCTATAGAACTGATGGCCCTTCATGAGTTTATATAAATTCGTTTTCGATACAGCTTAAGACTTAAAGAAGTGGTAACGAAACAGTCATCATGAAATTAGTTGTTACTGGTGGAGCGGGATTTATCGGTAGCCACATTGTAAAATATCTAGTGAAGAATGGGCATGACGTTGTCGTAGTCGACAATCTCTACCAAGGAAACATTGAAAATTTAAAGGAAGTAAAAAATGAAATTGATTTTCTTAAAATAGATATTTCTGATCGTGAAAAAATACGAGATGCTGTTAGAAATGTTGACGGTGTTTTACACCAAGCCGCACTTACTTCAGTGCAGGAGTCATTTAATCATAAAGAAGAATATCAGCGTGTTAATGTTGATGGGACAGCGAATATCTTCAAACTTGCAAAGGAATATGGATTTAAAGTGGTTTATGCGAGTAGTTCAAGCGTCTATGGCAATCCTATGACCATTCCAATTCAGGAAAGTTTTGAAAGAAAACCAATCAACCCCTATGGATTTACTAAATTAGAAGATGAGTATCTTGCGGAAAAGCACTCAAAATCAGGAACAAAAATAATTGGGCTAAGATACTTCAATGTTTATGGAAAAGGTCAAACAATTGACTATGCCGGAGTAATCACGAAATTCATAGAAAATATAACAAATCACAAACCGCCAGTGGTTTATGGTGATGGTACGCAAGTACGAGATTTTATATTTGTAGAGGACGTTGCTGAGGCGAACCTAGTTGCATTGAAAAGTGACGTTGATCATGCTTTCATTAACATAGGCACTGGTGTTGCAACCTCTATTTCAGAACTTGCTGACATATTGATTCGACTATCAGGTTTGCCATTAAAGCCCATATATGATAAACCTAGGGAGGGTGATGTTAAAGCCAGTCAGGCAGATACAAAGTTGGCAAAAAAATTGTTATCTTGGCAAGCTAAAACCGTACTTGAAGATGGTTTGAGAAAAATTTTTCCCAAATAGAAAAACAACAATGTCGAAGACATGAAATATTCCTTAAATTCAGTTGAGTAGATTCTTGTAGAATTCTATGTATTTTGGTAAAAGTACTTCCCACGTGATGTTTTTTATGGCAAAGTCATATCCAGCATCAGCAAGTTTTTTTGCAAATTGTTTATTTTCAAGTAAAAGATTTATCGCTTCAACCAATTTTTTAGGCTCATTTGGTGGAACCAGTAATCCGTTTACATCATGTGTTACAAGCTCGGGAATGCCACCAACGTTAGTGGCTACAACTGGAACCTGCAAGTAAAAGGCTTCTTTTATCACCTGCGGTAAGCTTTCCATACGTGACGGTACGACTAGTACACTTGATGATTTAAGAATAGTCATTGCTTTTTTCCATTCAAGATCTGTACAATAAACTACCTTACCTTTAATTTCTGATTCTATCTTTCTTAAAATATCTATTCCTTTCTCAAAGCTGTCCCTCCCTACATAGACTATTTGATTTTCTACTTTTGCAACTTCTGGCAGATCTTTGAATTTAGAAGTATCAAGAGGTGCATAGATACATTCAAAATCTAAACCTAATTTTTCCTTGTAAGCCTTTTGTACCATCTTGGAATCTGTTGTTAATTTGTCAGCCCACTTTAAAACACGAGATTCTGCAAGATTTACTACACTGGCGGTGGCATTAGAATGGAGCGCTTCCACCTGTTCAGAGTATACACCATGTACTGATAGAACCTTCTTTTTGGCTTTGACGTAACGCATAACAAAAGCAGATGGCACATTAAAGGCATGGACTACATCATACGTTTCTTTATCAAAGAGTGCGCGCAGTATTCCCAATAATGCAAAAGTAGGATTCTTGAGTTTTTTTAGTGGTAGATGTGGTATGTGCATGAGTTTTACATCTAAACCATTTTCTCTCAGTTTTTCTGCAACCCTTGCTGCATGACTGCCTATGCCACCAGTATATCGAGGTGCAATGAAGAGTAGTTTCATAATCAATTGCCCAGAGAATCAAGGACGGTTTTTGATTTTTGATTCTCTTTTAACTTGCCTTGGCAATCATATATGAAAGGAACAAGAGATTTTTCATAAACTTCTTCTAATCTAGACTTAATTTGGGTGTGGTGCTGAACTATACAAAGACAACTAACACCACGCAGAGATTCATCACTAAGATTATTTTTTTGTTCAAAATTTAGCTCTTTCATATTGTTCTCTTTCAAGTACTTGTCAACCAGCTCCAATTTGAAAAATGGATCGTACGCAAAAACTTTGAAACCTTTTATTTTTAACTCGTTTATAATTTTAAAGCCAGGTGAGTCACGCATATCTTCTACGTCAGCCTTGTAAGTTAAACTACATACAAGAACAGATTTTGCAAGGTTCAATTTCTTTACTGTCTCGTCTATGGAATTAGAAATGTAGAAAGACATTTGGGAGTTTACATTCAGGGCGTTTTCAATCGTTGTAAATTTTGCATCAAATTTCTTTGCTGACTCTAGTAAGAACCTAGGATCTTTTGGTATACAGTGTCCACCAGCGCCTGCACCTGGATAAAATGGTGTAAATCCAAATGGTTTGGTAGAAGCAGCGTCAATTACATCCTTTACGTTTATTCCAAGTTTGTCACACAGTATCGCAAGTTCGTTGACAAGTGAAATGTTGACTAACCTGTAGGCATTCTCGAATGATTTCACTACTTCTGCGATCTTTGGTAAATTTACTCTTAGAAGATTTGCATTGTTGACGTGACTATAGATTTTTTGCACTATTTTGAAACTAATATCATCAGAACAATATATCACACGTGGAATGTTCTCAAGAGTCCATTTCTTATTTTGAGGATCGATTCTTTCTGGGCAAAAACAGAGACCGTAATCATATCCCACTTTGAAACCCTTTGACTCTATGATTTTCTGCATTTCTTCAGTAGTGCTTATCTCTATACTACTTTCAATTACAATCAAGTCTCCTTCCTTGGACGTACCTAAGAAATTCTCTATTGCATCTTTAACGAAAACACTTGATTTAGTATATTCATCAGGAATAGGCGTAGGTACACAAATTATTCCGATCTTGGGATTGTCAGACCTGGATGGCGAGTTTGCGAGCTGCAGATTTCTATTCTTCACAGCTTGCAGAAATTCATTTTTCAAATGGAGTTCTGAATCCATCAAAACATTATTTTGTAAACGGTGAATTCTCTGAGAATTGATATCTATGCCAATTACCTTTAGTCCTACACTAGCTAAGCGGACAGCAAGAGGAAATCCCACATACCCCAACCCAAAGATTTCGATTGATAGTGAATTTGATTGAATGGCGTCAAGAGTTTTTTGTAGTTGCATGTATCTTCTTAAAATAATCTATTAATGAAACTTTGGGCCTGTATGTAAGATAATGTTAGAACACGTTCACATAAGAATTAATGGTGCATTTATAGAATCTGTTCATAATTCTTGGTAGCTGTAAAAATCATATTCGCGTTGGAAATTTTCACTTGAATATCTACAGTTCTATGTTGCAATAGTCAAAAAGGCATATAGATGTTAGATCAAAAGAAGATCATGACTAAAATAGCAATAGTCTTGGGCACAAGGCCGGAAATTATCAAACTCTCACCAATAATTAAGAGGCTAAAAAGAAGTGAATGCATAGTAATTTTCACGGGGCAGCACTATGATTATGATCTTGGATTGAAGTTTATCGATGAGCTTGAAATCCGAGAGCCTGACATTAAAATGAAATTAAAAATGACAGGTGGTTCAGCAAAGACCGCTCAGATTGCCGAAATGGTTCAAAGACTGGGCACAAATTTTTCTCAAACTAAGCCAAGTACAGTGGTGGTTCAAGGGGATACTGATACGGTGCTGGCAGGAGGAATGGCATCACTAAAAAGCAAAATTCCTGTATGCCATGTAGAGGCTGGGCTGAGAAGTTATGACTGGAGAATGCCAGAGGAACACAACAGAATAGTTGTAGACCACATCTCGGAGCTCTTATTTGCACCTACTCTAACTTCCAAGAAGAATCTTGTTTCAGAATCAGTACATGGACGCATATTTGTAACTGGTAATACTGTAATTGACGCAATTGAAGATAACATACATCTTGCTGAAAAAAAATCAATGATATCAATAGAAAGGAATGATTTTGTACTAGTAACAATTCACAGAGTTGAAAATATTGAGAATCCTAGAACTCTTCGTGGAATAATGAATGCTCTTATTCAATCAAAAACAAATTTTGTTTTTCCAATACATCCGCACACCCTAAAAAATCTACATCGCTTTGGATTGTATGACAGGGTAAAGAATTCTAACAATATTTTTCTTGAAAGCGTGGTGGGATATTTCGACATGCTTGCATTGATGAAAAAATGCCGATTCATAGTAACTGATTCTGGTGGGTTGCAAGAAGAAGCGACGTCACCTAGAATCAGAAAAAAGGTGTTGGTGATACGAAAAACTACAGACAGACCAGAAGCAGTAAAACTTGGTTTTTCGGAATTAGTAGGCACTAATTCAACCAGTATAATAAAAGCAATTAAGAAGAATGTGAATGATGCAACGATTTATTCACGATCATCACCATATGGAGGAGGAAATTCTTCTAAAAAAATTATCACACTGATTCGTAAATACATTAAGTCACAGAATTAAGCCGTGATTAGTATAAATAAACTCGAAATGTCTAAAAAGACAATATATGTATGAAGACAAGGATTTACAACGTCTCTATGACGAGAAATATTTTGCTACACGCCAACGTCCCCCGATGTGGAAAAGGCGTGCAGAATTCATAGTTGAAAAGTTCAATCCTAAAACCGTCCTTGATATAGGATGTTCTTGGGGAGAGCTCGTAAAATCTTTAAACGATCTTAATGTCAATGCATTTGGAATCGACGGCTCAGATTTTGCAATATCGCATGTGGATCCTACTATAAAAAACAAGGTTTTCAAAGTTAATCTAAATAGCGATCCATTTCCATTTGATGATCAAACATTTGAGCTCATAGCTGGCTTTTACGTAATAGAACACGTACATAATATGCAGTTTTTTGCTAAAGAACTGCACAGGACATTAAAAAGTGAGGGCAAAATTTGGTTTCTTACACCGGATAGTGGTCCAGAAGGTAGAAATGAAGTAGATGTTTTTACAAATAAATTCGAAGACTGGAAAAAGATATTTGAAGAATACAAATTCAAGGTTGAAAAATTCAGCCCACATGGAATGTTGGCATTAAAAGGCAAGCTGGGTAAATTCAAGCTTTACAAACTACCTAGATCGCTTCAGAATGTTGCAAAACGTGTTGCTTATGACATAGCAAATAAAAAAAATATGAAAGACACCTCATTCATTCTTACAAAGAATTAGTTTGTTATTTTCTAACTTTTTGATATTCATTTAAAATAAGACCAACTACATTTTTCCAATCAAACTTAGCTACCATTTCTCTTGACATACCTCCCATCTTTTCTCTTAATTTATCATTTTTGAGAAGCAAAACGATTTTTTTGGCAAGATCTGATGCGTCATTTATAAAATAGCCATTTTGACCATCGGTAAGAATATCATTTTGTAATGTGTCTCTTGCGGCAACTATGGGAAGAGTTGCAGCCATGTATTCTAGCACTTTAATTGGCAGAGCATTTTTTGTCACATCTGTAGATCTGAGTGGACCTATGCCAACACAACTTTCTGAAAGATACTTTGGAATATCATCTCTCGGTGCCCATCCCTTGAATTCTACATTTTTTGAAAGATTTTTTTTAGCAACCTCTGATTGGAGTTTGGCCAATTCCGGCCCTTCTCCAAGAAGTACAAATTTTGTATCAGGCAATTCTTTTACTATTTGGGTGGCAGCATCAAGCAAGATGTCAAGGCCTCTATGATAATACATAGCTCCTGAGAACACGATCTGCTGCTCATTCTTTTTATTTTTAATATCAAAAAACGAAACATCTATACCATTTGGTATTATTGCGATTTTTTCTCTTGGTATATTGTAATAGCTACTTACAATCTCCCTAGTACCTTCATTAGACACTAGTAATCTATCAGAATTGGAAAGAGCTTTTCTGTTTAGGAATTTTTCAATCTTTCTCTGGATAGATTTTAGTCCCGTAGATCTCTGATAGATTGCATCATCTATCTTTATGAGTACTGGAATGCCCAGCTTTTTAGCGCAATAAACAGCTGCATTTGGTACCAAATGAAATGGATGAAATATAGTAAATATGAAATCGAATTCTTTTTCTTTGCCAAGAGTAACGCACTTTCTTTGTAGATTGGATTTGCAGAGCCGTGCTGCTATCTTTAGGTTAGAACTTGCTGGCGTATCTACCCGAATTATACTAACATGAGAATTCATAGGAGGCTCATATCTTTTACCAATCCACACAACATTAGGCGTAACAACAGTCACTTCGTGGCCAAGGTTTGCTAGTGTATTTGCAATTCCCGCAGGTACAACTGAACCGCCACCACTCATAGGCGGAAAATGAAAGACCATGAATAGAATTCTCATGAGTTTAGACTTTTAACCAGCAACTAAAATCTTATGCTAATATTGGCTAGCTCCTTTGAAAAGGTCAAAAAATGGTTAACTTCATCAGGGCTTGTTGTTAATGATGCAAAAAACGAAAACTATGGTGGGGCACACTCTTTTTACGATCTGAAGAATAGCGAATATGGTTTTTTGTATCCAGAAATTACCGGTTATTATATCAGCACTCTTAGGTTTCTCTATGAACTTGAAAAAGACCAAAAATACCTCGAGCTAGCAAAACACTCTGCAGATTGGCTTATTTCAATTTATGAAAAATATGGAGGAATTATTCAGGGACTTGACGGAAACAAACCAAGATCGAAAAATGTATTTTCATTTGATACTGCAGTCTGTGCAAAAGCATTGATTGATTATTACTTATTTTCGAATGATAAAAAGTATCTGGATTATGGTAAAAGTATGGTATCATGGTTGATAGATGAAGCGTTAGATGAAGATGGAACCGTAAAACCCGTCAAAAATCTGGATGAAAATAAATTCACAGAGAGCAATAAAGTGTGGTATATGCAAAAGGGTTGCTTGCATATTAAAACTGCAATGCCACTTCTTTCTTTATATGAATTGACAAGGGATAGCGTTTTATTAGATAAAGCAACTAGAATTTGTAATACATACATTAAATTTCAAAAAGACGACGGGAGCATTTCTTTACACCAAAATAATAGTGTAGTAAATCTTCACACTCAATGCTATGCGATAGAAGGAATACTTTATGCATTTTATCTTACCAAGAATAACCATTATCTTGAAACATGTAAAAGGGCACTAATGTGGGCTTCTGGAAAGATCGAAAATGATGGAAGTATACAATTGTGGTTTGGCTCAAAGTACAAATCCAAGTCCAGCTATGCTACTGCTCAACTAATCAGATTGATGATTTTAGTGGATAAGCTGGATGGTAATACATCCTACAAGAATCAAGCTGAAAGACTTTATTCATTTTTAATATCTCTACAGGCACACGATAAAGACACCAGGATTGATGGGGGATTTTATGAAGAGCTTTACAAGTCATTGTTTGGATGGCAGAAAAGAGCCAGAATAAATTCATGGGGTTCGATGTTTGCACTTCAGGCAATAAACTGGTTCGAAAACTACGAAAGTTTGTCATTTTCAGATTCCATTAAGTTACTTTTCTAGATTCAACTTGATCAGGACAAGAACAGTCTAATAGTGTTTTTAATACAAGTTACAGTTGATTATTTTCTTACTAGATAAGATAGATTTCAGCTCTCACCAGTCAGAATTTGCACAGCATATGATTAACCTGTTGAATTTGCGGGAGTTACATGAAGAAAAGGAAGGATTGTAAATTACATACGAGCAAATTTTGTATGGAATAAAATTGTAGCGGATCTTCAAAAAATACTAAAGATTAGTTTTTAAAAGCTTCGACATAAAATGAAACACTTTCTCTTTCATTACCGTCATCATCTTTAATCAATAATGTTGTAACCAATTTGTTCCTAGAAATTACTTTAGACATCAATTTTGGCAAGATGTTTGCCAAATTTAACTTTCTATGTTTTTTGCTTAAACGAGGGAATGTATTGTAAAACGACAGTGAATATCTTGAAAAGTGGTTTGATATTGATTTTTTTAATTCATGGTAATATAACTTTGTGGACTTATAATGTACATTATTTGGGGTAGTAAGAAAAAGTGTACCGTCTGAATCTAAGACGCGAGAAATTTCTTTGAGAGTTTTTTCTACAGTTGGATATTGTGCAATATGATTGTCTGTAATAACTTGATTTTTTTCAATATCAAGATGCTTGGCGATTTCTAATAAATGAGCACAAATTACACAATCAAACGAATTGTCGATAAAAGGCAGATTCGTCATTGAAGCACAGATATTCTGAATTTCTGGGTCTGTCTTCTCTCTACAGATTTTCAGATCATTAAGGGACGAATCCAGATTTATTCGAAAATTGCCCTTGTCTAATTCTGAACTTATTATGCCTATTCCACCCCCAATGTCAAGAACTGACTTTTTATGCAGTTTTTTCAACTTTGATACAAGATAAAATCTGACATCAAAATCATCACCCCAACATTTACTGGGATCTGACGTCATAATCTTATTCTTTATTCTTGCAAACTCGTCACTCATGTGTTCCAATCTTACATACCTTGACATATAATTTACTAAAAGGATTCAGAATTTTTTACAAATGTTAATTATTGACCAGATATCTGATTAATTGATATTATATGAGATTGTGTATTGTTGTAGGTACGCGACCGCAGATTATAAAATCTCAACCAATAATAAAAGAACTCATGTCGCGTCAATCAAAAATCAGCATAATTCATACTGGTCAACACTATGACTATAAATTGTCACAAATTTTCTTTAAGGAGCTAAAAATTAGAGATCCTGATTATAATTTGGAGGTAGCTCCAGATACATCATCAAGACAACTTGCGCAAATTATATTAAAACTGGAAAAACCACTGAAAAAAATCAAGCCAGATATTGTCATAGTGCCAGGTGATACTAGGTCGGCTTTGGGTACTGCACTTTGTGCAAATAGACTCGGCATAAAAGTTGCTCACGTAGAATCTGGAGCGAGAAGCATGGAATTTGAGATGGAAGAAGAAATCAATCGAAGATTAATAGACCATTGTTCAACCTTTCTCTTTGCACCTACTATTAATTGCTACAAAAATCTTAAAAAAGAATCCGTCTTGGGCTCCTCATATTTTACGGGAGACACTATGTATGATGTATTTCTTGAATTCAAAAAGATACTAAAGCTCAAAAAACTAGATGAAGGCCAGTTTGTCCTCATGACCTTACACCGAAAAGAGAACATAGAAAACTATCAAAAAATAAAGAAAATATTAAATTTTGCTAAACAGATCGTCATTACTGGTCATGATGTTATATTTCCAATTCATCCGCATACTCTAAAACAGATTAGATCATTTGGAATCTCACTTACTGGTATTACTACTATAGATCCAGTAAAGTATTCAGAAATGCTTCGATTGTTGTGCGAAGCAAATTTACTTCTTACTGATTCTGGTGGTTTACAAAAGGAGGCATATTGGATGGATACGCCATGCATAACATTAAGGAAAAGTACTGAATGGATTGAAACACTAGATGGAAAACATAATTTTCTTTTGAGCACTATATCAAATTCCAGTTTAAAGTTAGTGACAAAGATAATTAAACAAAATAAAAAGAAAAAAATGAAACCTATACAGCTATTTGGAAAAGGTAAAGCAGGTAAAAAAATTGTATCAATTCTTCTTCATTAACTTACAATAAAGTTCCTTTTCCTTTTCTTCCATAAGTTCACCGTTAATCTTCTTTACTGTTTCAAAACCGTCATGAACCATTTTATCATACAGTCTTTTATCATAAAGAACTTTTGAGATTGCATCTCTGAATGATTCGGGGTCGTTGTTTACAAGCATAGCAAAGTCTTTTATCAATTCTGGATTTGGATCAAACTCTTGTTTTGGTAGGATAACTGGTAAACCAGATGCTGCTGCCTCAAGAACAGGTATAGCAAAGCCTCCATATTTTATTGGGAGTGCAAAGATATCGGCCGCGGCGTAATATCTGTGAATATCTTTATGAGGTATTGCCCTTTCGAATTTTACCTTGCCTTTGATTCCAAGATCTTTTGTTAGTTTTATCAAATCATCAGACTGTGGGCCATCACCTACAAGGACGAGAATCACATCTAGATCCTTTATTGCCCTAATTAGACATTCTTGGTTTTTTTCTTTCATAAGCCGACCAACACAAATAACGACTGGTTTTGGTTCCTTGAATGCAGGTTCAACGTCTGGCGAGAACTGGGTGAGATCGATTTTGTTATAGATCAAATTGATGCTCTTTGCACCCATTCTTTTAGCATATTCTCTTATGAAATCATAAATTATTATTACTTCATCAGCATTTTTTATAGAAAAGGATTCCAAAGTTTTTCTAGTGTATAGTAATTTGAGATAAGATTTGATATCACGATTTTTCTTGGCAAAATACCTAAGATCTTTATCATAATCCCCATGAAGAGAAATCACTAAAGGGATTCCTAATTCTTTTTTCACATGGGCTGCCATCCATCCCTGTAAAAGAGGGTTAAAGGAACGAATTACATCAGGCTTAATCTCTTTAACCAATTTGATGACTTCATCTTTTTTTGCATTTTTATTTAACAGATTCACTTTGCCAACCACATGTATTTTTAATTCAGCATTTCCTGCTATGATCTTTACATTTTTCTCAGATTCATCAGAATCAAATAAACTTATAACAAATATTTTATCAAAGATGTTTTTTGGGTTAAAATATCTAGGCTTAATCTCACCTTTTTTATAATATGAACTTAATGGATCATTAGGGAAAACACATAATACTTTAGGCATAGCAACTCATTACACAAATTTTAAACTTTTTGAGTTAAAAAAATGTTTTATTTCTTTATATTGATCGATGTAGGTTCTTAATTGGAGTAATTGAGTGACATACGTGTAACTTATTCCAGGTTAATTGTACTTGTTATTGATCAACTTAGCGTTATACATAAATTGTGATAATACAATACAAAATCATGACTATTAAAGCCAATTTCAATATAAAAAAGGTAGCAGAGTCAAAAAGTGAAGAAGAAAAACTAGAAGAATTGCTATTAAAATCTGGCGCATGTGGCTAGCATATGATATTTCGCGGTGAAGATTAAGAAGGAAACGCCTAAAGTCACTATACAGCTTTAAAGAGTTTTTGATTAGTTTACTAAACGGTTCTGTGACGCAACTAGATTATAACGTAGGTTATGATTTGTTGGAGAATGGTTAAGATCAATAGGAAAAAATAATAATCCATGAAAAACAAGTTTTTCAATATGTTAATCATATCTAACAGAGAAAGGCAGGTAATTCTTTGAAATCTCCTATTTTTAGACTTCAGAGAAAAATTAGATTGCTTAAAGCAAGAAGATTAGTAGAAAAAGGACAAAGTCATGATGTTGCTTGGAATAAAGAAAAATTACTAGAATATTGGCGTGAAACCGCAAATCAGACAGGTGGACAACTTCATGACAATGCCCCTGTAGGTTATGCAGAAGCAACAGGAGAAAGACTGGAAATGGTTAATTACATCTCTGAAAAAATAACTCAACTCTGTGCGCATGATGAACCAATTTTAGAACTAGGCACTAACGCTGGGTTAACTTTTTCATATTTGCATAAAAATGGTTATAGAAATCTAACTGGAATAGAGATTAATCCAGTTGCTATAAGTGTCATGAAAGAGAAATTTCCTGACATGTATAATGATTCTAAGATAATAAATGGAGGTTTTGAAGACACTCTGCCGACTATGAAAGAAAATTCATTTTTCCTTGTTTATTCTACTGCAGTCTTAATGCATGTTCATCCTAGCAGTAATTTTATTTTTGAACATATAGCAAGGATTTCAAAAAAATATATCATAACATTAGAGCTGGAAGACCATATTTACAATAGAATCTTCCCAAGGAAATATAAGAAAATTTTTGAAAATCTGGGCTTTAAACAAATCTTTTTTGAGAAGACCGGAAATAAGACGCCAAAGTATGGAAATTATCATTGTAGAATATTTCAAAAAATCTCAGCTTAGTTTAACGGTTTAAGCAAAAATGACAGAAGAATAAATTTCGTAACAGAAAGAGGATGTCCAAGACAATGCACTTTCTGTACTCATAATGGCATGAATCGCTGGGATCAGTTAGCTTTACTAGGTAAAGAAAAGGTGAAATTGTTAGATGAAGAAGCAGGATTTCAATATGTAATACATTTAATCTTCCTAAGTTCTTGTACCATGCTCATAAAATCCGCCATAGTCATAGCAAATGGTTTGTCAGGTCCCTCTGATTCAGGCAAAGATACATGCTTTTCTAGGAACTTGACCTTTCTAGAGGCCCTATTTTGTAGGGCAAAAAGAATTGGGGCAAGGTAACCTTCTGTATGGTCAGAAAAACCATCATATCCTCTCATTAAATTAAACTCAATTTCTTTTATTTGTGTTGGATATTTTGGAACGCAATATAAAAAGTACTTTTTATTATTCCGGAAAATATGTCGTATTTTTTTAGTGTCACCACCATATCCCATGCTTATTATCACAGGCTTCCTAGTAATGGCAACTCTCTCCATTGTTTCTAACGCATTTTTATGTTTCAGGGCAGCTGTCCATGAGGCAATTTTGTATAACTTCACTCCGACGTCTTCTAATATTTCAATACTTTCTGGATAAAATACACTCCAAAAACACTCAATTTCACATTCCTCAGCATACTTTTTTAATTTTTTGACCAATGAAGTACTGAATTCAGCTCTTTTTACGAATTTCCAATTTGGATCAGTTCTATCAAATAATTCATTTGCTTTCCACATCTGAAATTTAACATAATCTGCACCCGCAATTTTTGCTTGTCTGATAATCCTTTTCGCAATTTTTTCATCACCATTCCAATTGGAACCAGCTTCTGCAATTATTTTTATGTTCTTCATGATGTTAACTGATGAATTATACCCATCCGTAATAATCATTTTCAAACAACGAAAGTGTAAATAGGTGATCTTGAGAATAATCCTGATGCAAAAGGAAGTCAAAAATACCATTTTGAAGCATCATGAATCATTATTTAATAAATATGGAACGAGCCCAAAATCTTTAGGTATACTTAAAGGCCAATCAGTCAGATTTCATGTCATAAGCCAGGTTGGAAAACTAAACAACACAAGTATTTTGGATGTAGGATGTGGCTTTGGAGATTTTTGTGGTTTTTTAAAATATAAAAAGATAAGAACAAAATATCATGGGGTAGACATTAACCGCAATTTTATACATATTGCAAGAGCGAGGTATCCAAATGGTACTTTTGAGGTAAGAGATATTGAAGAAAAACCATTTTCTAAGAAGTTTGATTGGGTAATAGGAATTGGTATTACTACATTGTCCAATAGTAATCACATAAAAGGTCTTATGAAAGAAATGTTTCGTATGTGCACGGAGGGTGTAGCAATAGATTTTCTAAGCAACTATGTTGACTATAAAGAAAAAGAACTATTTTATATGTCTCCAGAAGAAATGTTTAGATCTGCAAAAACCCTGACGAGAAGAGTGGTTCTAAGACATGATTATAAGCCATATGAGTTCTGTCTTTATATGTACAAGAATGATAAGAAAAACAAGAAGAACTATTTTCTAGAACACTACAAGAGTTTACCAAAAGAAATTCAAAAAGATTCGTGGATAAGAAACCTCTGATAAATAATTAAGAAAATGATTTCAATTTATATGATGTATAAATAATTCATGTGGGATTTTCAGTTTTATGATTGTTAGCATTTCTCAACCTACCGTCTTTCCTTGGTTAGGCTACTTTAACATGATAAAAAATTCTGATGTTTTTGTATTTCTTGACAATGTGAAATTTGAAAAACACTCTTGGCAAATGAGAAATAAGATTAAGGAGATTACAAAATCTGGAGAATCAGAAACATGGATTAGAATTCCAACTAGACTAGAAAAAAGTGATACAATGATTAAAGATGTAATTATAGATAATTCTCAAAATTGGAAAGAAAAACACATTAAGGCATTTAGAATCAATTATGGAAAAAGTTATGGTGAGTTAAAATTTTTGAATGATATATACGACAAAAGTTGGCAAAACCTAACCGATTTCAATATGATGTGTATAAAGGGATGCTGTGATTTTCTAAATATTAAAACAAAAATGATAAGAGCGTCTGACATGTCAGCAAACGGTAAAAAAAGTCAATTAATACTTAATATATGTAAAGAAGCAGGTGCAACAAAATATCTGTCTGCGATGGGCTCTAAAGTCTATTTAGAAAATGATAGAAAGATCTTTGAGGATGAAAATATTGAAATTATATACCATAACTATAGTCATCCAATATACAGACAAAGAGGGAAAATATTCATACCAAACCTATCAATCTTAGATTTATTATTTAATGAACAAATACATGCCAAGCAATTTATATGACAATTATTACTACTAACTGAAATTGTTTGTTTTTTAATCAATAAGTCAAAGATTTACAAATTATTTTATAATAGACTGTTGGTTCCAATTCTGTTTGAAGAGAATTTTGTTTAGAGTTGATGGAAATAGAACACTAGGAATGGGTCATTTGTCCAGATGCATTCAATTAGCACAAAAACTAGATCAGTATGGCGTTACATCTCATTTTCTTGTAAAGAATAACAATATCGCAAGTGAATACGTTCAAAATTCAGGATTTCAACTGACCGCATTACCAACTAGCTCTAATGACAAGAAGGAATTGGTCACAATTATCCGATTACATAAAAAGATTAATTTTAATTGTATCTTTATTGACTTGAGAAAAACAAAATCTGTGTCATTCTTTCATACTATAAATAAAATATGTAAAAGTGTAGTTATAGACAATATTCATAAAAATAGTTTTAATGCTGATTTGATAATATGGGCGTGGTCGGATTTGAAAAATACAAAAAGTATTCCCCCCGCGCTATCGAAAAAAATTATGATTGGGCCTAACTATATTATACTTAGAAATTCAGAGAAAAAAGAATCAATAAAGCGGTCCAATTCAATTCTTGTGTCTATGGGTGGTTCTGATAAGGGGGGATTCACTTTAAAGATTATTGATACATTTAAGAAAACTAAAAAGAATTTTCACATGGATATTGTTCTAGGCATGTTTTTCAAGGATCTCAAGAAGGTGGTGGATAAAGTAGGTAAAGATAAGCGATTTACTATTATACAAAACAACGATGAATTATTATCCATAATGCGTAGATCGAAAGTAGGAATCTTTACTTTCGGCATTACTACTTACGAAGCGCTTTTTGCTGGTTTACCATCTATTGTAATCAGTCATTCCAAGCAAAATGATATCTATGCAAGATTGTTATCGTCTAAGGGGGCCATCAGATATTTAGGATACTATAAAAATGTTAACTTTGAAAACATCCCCTATCTCACATTCCAACTATTAAAGAATTCTCAGTTGTGTAAAAACTATTCAAGTAGAGCCAAAAGTTTGGTAGATGGGGAAGGATCAGAACGTGTGGCAAGAAGAATTGTTGAACTTATAGATAACTGATAGTTCCGCTATTGAAATAGCACTCCAATATTGTTATGAGTATTTATAACAAATAATAGATACCTAACTTTCATGATATTTATAATAAAATTTAATTTATTGCTCCATATCAAAATATCGGAAAAGGTAGTGATCTAAAGATAATACCATTATTTTCACCAAAAATTAATGAAAAAGAAATCAAAATTACAATCCAAACCCTCAAGTCATTGTACTGGGCATCTGGCGCAGGTACTGGAAAAGTTAAGGAATTTGAAAAAAAATTTAAAGAATATACGAACGCGCAAGAATGTGTTTCTGTAGATAGTGGAACCGCAGCGCTACATCTGGCACTTAATATATTGGACATAAAAAACAAAGAGGTGCTAGTACCATCTCTTACTTTTGTAACCACAGTTCATTCAATTCTTTACAATGGCGGAATACCAATTTTTGTTGACGTTGATCCTACAACCTTATGTATGGATATTAATGACACAAAAAGGAAAATGTCGAAGAAAACCAAGGTGATTATTCCAATGCACTTTGGAGGCTATCCTTGCAAAATTGATGAGATTGAAAAAATTGCACAAGAAAATTCCTGTTACGTAGTTGAGGACGCGGCTCATGCCTGTGGTGCAAAATTCAAAGGTAAGAGAATCGGCGCTCAAAGTGAATTAGTATGCTTCAGCTTTCATCCAATAAAGAATCTTGCAATGTTGAAAGGAGGAGCTATTGCCATCAACATGAAAAACAAACTAGAAATTAAAAGAAAATTAAACTCGCTTAGATGGTGTGGAATAGATAATAGAAGAGGCTCTTTCTATGATATCACTCATTTGGGATATAATTATTACATGGATGAGATCTCTGCTGCTATAGGAATTGAACAGTTAAAAAAACTAGATATGTTAAACAAAAAAAGACTAAGAACGGCTAAATCATATAATAAAGAATTAAATTTTTCAAAAAAAATGCCCTTAAATGAAGACTGTTGTTACCACTTTTATTGGATAAATGTAAAAAATAGAAAACGATTCATGAAGCAGATGTATCTTAAGGGTATAGAAACCGGTTCTCATTATTTGCCAGTGCATCTCATGAGCTATTATAATTCTAAAGTCAAATTACCAACAACGGAAAAGGTAGGACAAGAAATAGTGACATTGCCCACTCATCCCAATCTTAGTGATGATGATGTTGATTTTATTATCAGGACTACCAATTCAATGTCCAATATCTGATAAACAATAGAATATGACTAGCAAAAAGAATAATCTTGTAATAATTATTCAGGCTAGGACTGATTCAACTAGATTTCCAAGAAAAATTCTATCAAACATTAAAGGGAAAACGATGCTATGGCACATAATTGAAAGAATTAAAAAAATGGATATGGGTACCATAGTTATAGCTACAACTCGCCGAAATATAGACGACGAAATAATAAGTATTGCAAAGACTTGTGGCATTCAGTATTATAGAGGTAAAAAGGATGATGTATTGGACAGATATCTAAAAGCTGCTCTCAAATACAAAGCAAGAATAATTATGCGAATAACTTCTGATTGTCCTTTAATTGATCCACAAGAAACTAAAAAAGTATTTACAAAATTTTTGGGCGGGAATTTTGATTACGTCACAACCGATGAAAAATCATATCCGAAAGGACTTGATACTGAATGTTTCAGTATTAACGCATTGAAAAGAGCCTGGCAAGAGGCCAAATCAAAATCAGACAGAGAGCATGTAACACAATACATTTACAACAATCCTAATAAATTTCGAATTGGATTGACTCAATCTAGAATAAAAAATTCAGTTTTACATAGGTGGACAGTTGACTATAAAGACGACTTGAAATTTATAAGGAAAATTTATTCTAGATTATATAACAAAAAAAGAATTTTTCTGATGCAAGACATACTAAATTTATTGAAAAGAGAACCCGATCTCATAAAAATCAATTCAAAATATAATTTACAAAGAAAGTAACTTCATGAATAGTATAATGTTCATAGTCATATGAAAACTCGATGAAACAGCGATTTTTAGTTATTAGGAAGTATTTACGGAAGGTTTTTTATTACTCTCAAAATAAATGAGTTATCTTGTTTTCCGGGAAAAAAGTATTGATTACAGGTGGAACTGGCTCTTTAGGTACTGCATTAACCACAAAATTACTCACTACTGACGTTTCAGCAATTAGAATTTTTAGTAGAGACGAATGGAAGCAAATTCAAATGCAACAAGCATTAAATGATAATAGACTTCGGTTTTTCATAGGTGATGTAAGAGACAAAGAAAGACTATCAAGAGCACTGGATGATGTGGATATAGTAATACACACTGCAGCATTAAAACAAGTCCCCATTGCAGAATATAACCCATTTGAAGCGGTAAAAACCAACGTATATGGTGCACAAAATCTTATTGAAGGATGTCTTGAGAATGAAGTTGAAATAGCGCTGGCAATTGGTACCGATAAGGCAGTTTCAGCATTGAACACATATGGGGCAACTAAACTTTTAATGGAAAAATTGTTTGTTTCGGCTAATTTCATTAAAGGCAATCGTGATATTAAATTCCTATGTGTTAGATATGGAAATGTATTAGGAAGTAGGGGTTCACTTGTGCCGGTATTAGTAAATCAGATCAAAAATGGTAAAAAAGTTACAATAACTGATGTCGATATGACCAGGTTTAATATAACTATGAATGAAGCTTTAGAATTGATTTTCCGTACTATACAAAATGGCGGTGGGGGGGAAATATTTATTCCAAAACTTAAGGCATACAGAGTAGGCGATATGAAAGAAGCTATAATGGAATTGCTTGATTCTAGGGATGGGACGGAAAAAATACCAATCAGACCTGGAGAAAAACTCCATGAATTATTGATTAATAAATATGAATTAAGAAATACATACGAAACTAATGATGATTATGTTATCTTTGATAAGGAGTTACACCAGGAATTTCTTGGTTCAACTGGTGTGATAAATCGCAAAAGGGCTGATCTACACGATGAATACTCTTCCGATAAGGTAACATTATTAACCAAAAAGGAATTAAAAGAAATTCTGTTAAAAGAAAATATCATGTCTACAAAATAGACATGACCATACGAATAATTTTCTATATTAGTATTTCATGATTATACAATTCATAATCTGTATAATCGTTATCGATTTTCACATCAGGGTTTCATTAAAAGATCAAATATTCGGTCGCTCGCCTTCCCATCATTATAAAAGTTAAATCTGCTTACTACCTTTTCTCGACCTTTTTTCAGTTCGGCGACATGCTTATTTTCGTTTAGAACTTCTAGTATTATGTTCTTTAACTTAAGATATTCTTCAACATATATGGATGCACCAAATTTATCAATACGTTGTGGATAATCATCCCATAATTCCCTCAGAAAATTCACGCTGATCAATGGTTTACCTAATAAAACTGCGTCTATTCCAACATTAGAATAATCGGTAATCACTACATCAGAGGCAGAAAGTAAAAGTGGTAACTCCATATCATAGGTAATAAAGTACTTAAGATTTTTACACCGCTCTGAAATTATTTTTATTTTTGTTTCACTCATTTCATGGGATGATTCCTTATATTTTGGATGTAACTTTATTATGATTTCAAAATTATTTTTGTTACAGAATTTAATGAAATCGGAGATCCAATCCTCATCACCTTCACGCCATACACTCATGCCTATTACAACAAGCTTTTTTTCACTATTTACACTGGTATTTTCCTGTAATATCGCCTTAGACTTTATAGGATCTAATGTCTTAAAATAATCATATTTAGGGGTTCCTGTTAAAATAATTCTTTCCTTAGCATATCCAAAACTTGATAATGCTTCAAGACCTTGTGAGCCATATACACAAATTCTATCTGCATGAAACCAATCTCTGAAGATTGGCAATGGATTAACTACTGCAGGAACCATTGAAACGCTGGTAATTTTGAATTTCTTACATGCTTCTATTGCCAAATTCTCTAACATTTCACCATCAGCTACTGCTACAATGGATTTCAATTTCATCCTCTTTACAATATATTCACAAATAATAATAATCGAAACTGATCGAAAAATATTACTAGAAAGATAACTGGATAACTGCGCTATTCCTCTTAAAGATGAGTTTTGATCTACTTTCAGTTTAATTTTTTTTTCAATTTCTTTCCCAAAATCACTTTTTTTTAATTCCTCCATCAATATGTTAACTTCTTCAAATAAACTCACAAAAGATAATCCCTCTTTGGATAGTACTAGCGAAGTTGCTAGATCACTTGTAAAAATATGAACTGGTAGTTTTTCTTTAGAAAACTTCTTCATCACAGAGTACCATGGTCTCAAATATATGTCTGCACGGGTTGCTGTAATAAAATATGCACAAACGGCATCATATCTAGATGACGTCCTTTTTATTTTCTTATCAACTTTATTTAATATTATTTTTACTGGTTCTATTTTTACAACAATAAGAAATCTGTAAAGTAACTTTCTAACTATTAACGACAGTATTTTGGATATAAAATATGAAAATGATTTGAGATTAGCCAAGGAAAAATAGTTATCAGATGAGGACTTTAAAAAATTTGAAGATCTTAAAAAAGAAAATTTATTTCTGTTATCTGAATCAGTTTTATAGTCAAATTTCATATATTCTATACCGCTGCTCTTTATGAAACCAATCTTCAAATCTGTACTGTATCCTAATTCAAGGGCTAACTTCATGATTGCTGGATATATGTAAGAAAATCCTTCAAAAATGAAAATTGTATTTTTTTTGCCATCTAAAACCTTTCCACATTTGTTAAGGAAAATGAGTTGACGAAGAAGCGGATATTCAAAGCCCTTAAAAATTTCGAAACCACTGAAAGTTAAATCTGCAAAAATTCTTTTGTATTCGTTATGTAATGATTTTGAAATATGATAAACCTCTTCTCCGACAGGGCCTTCGTCAGGGACCAATTTATCTAACATAACTGATTTAACATCATGTTTTCCAAGAAACTCATTTAATCCGAAACTATTGGTAATAATTTGGTAAGGTTCAGCGATTTGTGTTATGGATTCATATGCCCTTTTTAAAGTGGTCTGCTGGCCATAAAAAAAGTATAACTCACATAACATAGAACAGTTAGTAGACATATTTTACTATTAAATGATAAGACTCTTTTTGAATAATAATTTCATTAAATATGTGACTAAATTATACTATGATCTTTATGTTATTATGTCATTACCCTTTACTGTAATAATTATTGAGTAATATCAGAGTCACTTATTCCGGCTTGATTGCTCTTGGTACATCTCTACTGGGAGTTATAACCGGGACCATTTTTGTGGTTATGGTAACTAGAAAAATAAGCCCTGAAGATTTTGGGCTGTGGACTTTGATAGGCAGTATCGTTTCTTATGTCATAGTTATAGAGCCTATAGTATCATATTGGACAACCCGGCAAGTCGCACGTGGAGAAGAAGTAGGAAAAACCGCCTTCACCGTGATAGGCGTCTTCTCTGTGATTGGAATGACAATTTATCTTCTAATTGCGATTTTTGTTTCGTCTTCTTTAGGAGCTGATTTGTCAATACTAATTTTGGCATCTTTATTAATTCCATTGAATTTTATCACCAATATTCTATCCTCCATAAGTTTGAGTTATAGACCTCAGGCCATTTCATACGGTTCAATGTTATTTGAGATATCTAAAATTCCTTTAGGTGTACTCTTTGTCGTTTTGCTTGAACTAGGAATAGTAGGCGCCTTATTAACTACAATTCTTTCAACAGCAATAAAGATGATAATACTTATGATAATGGCAAAGAATAAGATCGCAGGTACCATAAAACTAGAAACTATAAAATTTTGGATTCGAATGTCTTGGTTGCCATTATACATTAATTCATTTGGGCTGATACACAAACTTGACGTTCTGATATTTTCAACTATCACAGGTTCATTTGTAGGGGTTGCCTATTGGGGAATTGCGATCACTCTTTCTAGTTTAGTTGGTCACTCTGGTACTCTCTCGCAAGCATTATATCCAAAATTACTTGTTGCTGGAAGGAAACAAATTGCTGAGCAAAATCTAAAAACAACAATGTATTTTGCAATTCCTCTGTTCGCAGCTTCGATAATTTTCGCAAAACCAGCTCTTCACATCTTAAACCCGTTCTATATTGATGGGTATTTTATAATTTATTTTATTGCACTAAGGACGTTTATGGCAATTCTTATGGACATCTCATTTAATATTTTACAAGCCTACGAAACGGTTGATCTTGATAAAAATGCTACTCAAAAGCAATACATAAAAAGTAAGTTATTTTTTGTTCCCACATTACAATATCTGTTAGCAGGTTCTTATGTGATAACACTGACATTATTCTTACTATTAGTAAGAACGCCAGATATGAGTGATGCATACTTAGTAACAATATGGTCATTTATTCTATTTGCTGTAACCTTGCCAATAATGATTTATAGTTTGATTCTCATCAGGAAAAAACATCAAATTACTTTGCCATACACTTCCATACTGAAATTTTCTGGGGTTGCATTATTATCAGCGACACTTCTCTATTTTATTTCAGATCAAGTACTTACTTATCCAACTAGCATTTGGGCCTTTCTGCCGCAATTGATTCCACTGATAGCTTTTGGTGGCCTTACTTATTTTGGATTAACATACTTAATAGATGGATCTGCTAAGACGTTGTTCAAATCTATCTTTGCCGAAATAAAAAAGCGATAAATTGCATATATACACAACATGGAAAACGACCAACTCTGAAATTTCTAACTGTTGACTAAAGTTTTTGTCCACTAACTATATACGGCTGCAAATCTGTCGTTACACTTCTTTCTACGTACGCATCATATAGCCATCTGTCTGGCCTGATAATGCCAAAGACAAAATCTGGCAATTTAGTTAAAAATAATTTTTTAATCTTAGATTGCAAGGAAGATAAATTTGGTCTCAAATACCACTTCGTCTGGATATCAAAACCATGTCCTAGTTCAGCAATCCATGATCCAATGGTTTTTTCTAAATCAGATGGTGTTGGTTTATACTTGTAATTATACCAATTTCCTACAAGAAAAATTCCTCCCCCCGTCGAGCATATTCTTTTTATCTCTGATATTGCCAGCCTTTGATCTATTGAATAATCATCTAACGTATGGACTGAGATTATTTCATGGATCGTCCCATCTCTAAAAGGAAGAAAAGTGGCGCTAGCGGCGATAAATTCTATGGCAGGGTAAAGCTTTTTTCCTTTTCTTAACGACGAAATGTTGATATCTATGCCGATTTTGTGATCCGATTGTACACAATTGAGCAATATTCCAGCACTACACCCTATGTCCAAGACATTCTTACACCTCAACTCACCTAGTTTGAAAGACACTAAAAACCTGAAATCCATAGGATCTCCCCAAAAAAATTCGTGTACCTTCATCCATTCTTTGTAAACTTTTCTGTAATTTGACATGAATTGTGCCCTGTTTGATCAGATGTTCTCTCTGACCAATATTAATTGGTTCAATAACAATTTTTAAGGTTTGGTTGTCTGAGTCAGGACACTTAAAATGATAGTCGAATTCTATTACAGAAAAACTTATTCCTTTAAATAAGCAAAATTCCAGTTGTTCAATCGTGCCAAAAACCGAATACGATAACGTTGACATAATTGGTGAAACGTATAAACATTATAAGAATCCGGCTGAAAGAAGAATACTTCAGTACTATCATAGGCAGGAGTTCGAAACTGTATCTGATCTACTTATAAAAATGCAATTGAAAGACTTCAGTACAGTTATTGATCTTGGTTGTTCTATAGGAGCATGGTATGATGACTACAAACGTTTATCGTTTAAAAAAATAATTGGAATTGATATTTCAGCAGAAAGAGCAGGTAAAGCAAAAGCGAGGGGATATGACGAAGTACACATATGTAATGCATACAATTTACCCTTTGATGACGAATCAGAAAATTGCGTTGTCTCAAATAATGTTATTTTGCATGTTCTTCAAGATTCGGACAGATTGAAAATATTCAAAGAGGTTGAGCGAGTACTCAAGAAAAATGGAATATTCATTTTTAGTTTTGCGAACGCAAGTGGCTTTGGATATAAGACAGACGTGACTCTTGAATACGAAAGATATAACGAACCTGAAACCATAAAGAAGTTAATTAGCCAAGCAAATTTACACCCAGAATATCTCGTCCCATGTTATTACATGGTCCCTAGAATTGGGGCACATCCTTGGGTTGCCCGTTTTTCCTCTTTTGTGGCTTTTCCAACTCTTGATCTTTTTCTTAGGAAGTTGAATAACATACGTTTTGCAAAAATCATATACGTGGGGGTTAAAAAAATAGCATGACTTCTTTACTTGAGTACAAGGCAAACCATGAAGATTCATCAAAAGCAATCCAAGACGCTTACTCAAACTAGCTACATGAATTTAGAAATCGTTGTCCAAAGCAATTGTCCTACTAATTGGAACAAAAATTTGCTCAATTCCAAACTGGGGAATATTCACCAAACGAAAGAATACGGTGAATTTGTTAAGAACAGGTTAAAATCTGAACCTTTGTACGTTAAATTTCACAACAAGAAAGGAGACACGGTAGGGCAGGTTCTACTAGTTCAATCATTTAAAGGGAGAGGTAGGCTCTCAGAAGTCTTTGGCCGCGGCTTTGTTTTTTCTACGGTTGGAAAATTTTCAAAATTTCTCTCAAAACATTATATGTGGAAATCTGGACCTGTCATCTTTAACGATGACTATAAAACTGAAATTATTGAGTCATTTGGGAATTTACTAGTATCTTGGAAGGACGGTTTCAGTGGTTCATTTCATCCATTAAATCACGATATGGACTTTCCAGAAAAATTTCGCTTTAAAAGAAGTAAACTAGCTACATTTATCATAGATTTAAGAAATGATCTACGAGAAATCCTTAAAAAGACCGATAAAAAATCTGTTCAGAAAAATATAGAACGTTCGCAGGAAAGGGGAGTAACTGTTACAGAAATCCAATCTGAAAAAGATCTTCTTGTTTACTATGAACTTCAAAAACAACATCGATTAAAAAGTAATGTTTCCCCCTACCTATGGAAGGACGTAGTTGAATGGTATAACGTACTTCGGCCCATAGGAGATAAGGGCTTGCTTGCTTGGTATGGTGAAATTCCGGTGGGAGGAATATTATTTTCCACCTTCAATGGCTACATTAATGAATCTGGCATTGCACGCTCAAGACTTGATGCAGAAAAAAAACTTTATGCACAAGATCTGCTTCGCTGGAACATAATAGAGTGGGGGTATAGAAATAATTGTCGTTACTATGATTTGACCGGAGTAAAACTTGAAAACCGTTCTCCAAAAGAGGAAGGAATTTTTAGAAACAAAAAGAAATGGGGCGGAAAGTTGCATGAGTATTATATTTTCCAAAAATGACCATCAATATATCTGCATTTTCAATTGTAGTTGTGACACAACTACAATTAGTAAAAACATTCCAGCATCTGATATATAACGACGGCTTAAAGTCCTAACTTTTGTTTAGATGTTCCATCTGCCACTTTATTGTCAAACCTAATCCTTGCTCCAAATCTGTTTCTGGAGAAAATTCTATTTTTTTTTCTAACTTTTCTATACTGGGATTGAAAAAAGAGGTTTCTATTTGTCTCTTAGGATAATACTCAACTGTAATATTTTTTTTCATGACTTTTGATAATTTCTCAGCAAATTGTTTCATAGTAAGAGTATCTTTTGATCCCACGTTAAAGATTTGTCTCGAAGAACGTTTATCGCTTAATACCATTCTAATTAATTCTATCACGTCATCTACATAAATAAAGTTTAGAATTTGATCCCCCCCGAATATTTCAATTCTACCTTCCACGACCGCAGCTTTTACAATCTTATTAATTCCACAGTTTCCTTCTGGGCCATATACGTTTGTTGGACGAAGAATGGTATAATCTATTCCATATTTTTGGCTACCATAAATAACAAGGTACTCACCAATCATCTTTGTAATGCCGTAAATATTGTTGGGAATCAATTTGTCATCTTCACTACTTTCTTGACCTAACGTTTCGCCATACACCTCGCGCGAAGAAACAAAAATCAATTTAGAATTTGCCCTTGCACATCCCATCACAACGTTCAATGTTCCATAAACGTTTATACCGAAGGCTTTGTTGGGTTTTTCTTCACACTTTTCCAATCCTGTTAGTGCAGCTAAATGAACTACCACGTCAGGTTTGTGAGCATCTATTACAGCTGCAACGTTACCATCTTCTACACTTCCTTTTACTACCACCGTATGCTTTCCCTCAATAAGATTTTTGGCTCTCGAAACAGAATTTTCTGTTCCGTAGATTATCAGCTCATATGAATCAGAATACTTTCTGATGAATCTTTTTCCCAAAAATCCAAAGCCACCTACTAATAGAACTTTCATGATGTTATTAGAAATCATCCTCTAAAAAAAGTGTTCAATTTTGAATATCGTTTTCTCTAAATTTAGTTCGGATAAATTTCCTAATTGATGAATTTGCTAAATTGTATGGCTGTGGGAGTATTTCAAAGCCATGAAATAATTTTGCGGCGTTCCAATATCTATACATATATCATTAGAATTCATAATGGACGCAATCACATCACGATTTGCCTGAATTAACGTTTGTATACTATCCGTTAACTGAATTTCTCCTTTAACCCCTCTTTTCGTTTTTTTTATTGCATCGAAAATATCAGATTCGAAGACATTAACCCCCGTCAAGGCTAGATTCGTCTGAGGTTTTTTTGGTTTTTCAATAACTCCCACAACTTTGTATCTACCATCTACAGCCCTTTTTAATTTGGCTACCCCATACTGCTGTGGGTTGTGTACTTTCTTGATCCCTATAGTAGCCGATGGTTTAAACTTCTGGTGCATCGCTATCATATCTAGTAGATATTGTGTTTGTGGTATGTATAAATCACCTGCGTGAAACAAGAAAGTTTTATCGTTGACTATTTCCTTTGCTAACAGCGTCGCAGGGCCTATTCCTTTTATGTCATGTTGTCTCTTCCATACGATAGACGATTTCTCGATTTTCTTGTACAAGTTTAAGAGAATCTCAGAATATTCATACTCACCATTTTTCCTTAGTAATTCGATAAAATCATAATGAGGACTCAAATGATTTTCTATTGATTCCTTACCTCTCCCCACGATTATGCAGAAATTTCTAAATCCAACATCAAACAGATTCTCAAAAATAATTTCAAGCAATGGCTTTACAAGTAAAGTGCCTTTCGAAGTTCTGTGAAAAATGGGAACCATTTCCTTGGGGGTTTCCTTTGTAATAGTCAATAATCTTGTTCCCAAACCAGCTGCAGGAATAACTACTGTGTCGATCACGAGTTGAAAAAGATTCGTGATTATATAAAACTATAGCACTTTTTTTCGTTACTTACTAAAATCAGAAACAATAAGATTATGTATTCGTGAACCTCCTAAGTTTTAAAATGAAATATCTTGTAACAGGTGGGTGCGGTTTCATTGGAAGTAATTTCATACTTCGTTGTTTTGAACGGGAAAGAAATGTAAGAATACGAAACATAGATGCAATGTTAACGGGATCGCATCCACTTAATTTACAAAATCTCAAAAATGAAAATTATACATTTGTAAAGGGAAACATATGCAACAAGAGATTAATTGAAAAATTAATTAAGGATGTAGATTATGTAATAAATTTCGCTGCTGAATCTCATGTTGATCGAAGTATATCCGATCCAATGCCATTTTTACATTCTAACATAATGGGGGTATACACCATACTCGAAGCAATACGAGGAAAAAAAATAAAATTTCTTCAGATCTCGACTGATGAAATTTATGGTGAGATTCTCAAGGGTAGTCATTTTGAACATGATGTCATGAATCCTTCAAATCCATATTCAGCAACAAAGGCGGCTGCGGAAATGCTCATCCGTTCGTACATAAGAACATATGATATTGACGCAATAATAACCCGCTCAACTAATAATTATGGACCAAGGCAATTTCCTGAAAAATTAATTCCTAAAACGATTATATCGGCATTAAATAACCAATCGATTCCTCTTCATGGAGATGGGAATGCGAAGAGGCAGTGGGTACACGTATTTGATCATTGTGACGCTCTCTTGGCAGTACTACATAGTTGGAAAAGATCAGCCATATACAACATCTCATCTAATTCTGAATCTACAAATTTAGAATTAGTAAGAAAAATACTGAGGATCATGAACAAATCGGAGGATCTGATAACCTTTGTATCAGACAGGCCAGGACAAGATAGAAGGTATGCGATAAATAGCAGTTTGATAAAAAGGGAAATAGGATATAAACCAAAAATGAAATTGCAGGAAGGTTTGAATTCTACTATAGATTGGTATGTTTCAAATAAAAAATGGTGGGAGAAACTATCTCTCCAAAAAATAAAAAATCCAACTCCTTGGCTACGGTAATGAACTATTAATCACAGATTATTGTAAATTTCAACCAGCTTATCAGCTATTTTATTTGAATCGTATTTCTCTCTAACATATTTGGAACCTTCGAGGTTTATGGTAGGTTTTTCTAATATTTCACGAAGTAAAATTTTTGCTTCCTCAAAAGACTTTGCTGTTTTACAAAATGGAAACGGTTCAGAATAAATGAATTGTCTTCCCATTGATAATGCCTCCATAATTGTTGTGGGCAATCCATCATGAGTAGAGATCCGAATTACCGCTATTGAGCTCTTGTAAAGTTCTTCCATATTTTCAACCCAGCTGAAACATCTTACATTGGGTTCATTAAAGTACTTGCCGGAGTTTCTCAAAATGACGAAAACTATATCGGGAAATTCCTTTACGAGCTTTTTAATAATGGGGCCGTTAAACCGTCGCCAAAAATATTCAGATTCATCAGGTGCGTAAACTATTACTTGGTTCTTTGTTGGCAGTGACATGACATCAAAAAACTTTGCGACAGGCAAAGGAATTTCGATTGAATCTAATCCTATTGTTGATAACATTTTTGATAATCGATCCTCTATTGCTAAGTGTAGGTTGATCTTATTTTTGAATAGAATTGTATAATATCTCTGGATTATCTTATTAGTGGCTAACCAGGCGTCACCCCCTATCCAATGGACAATTACTTTTTTATTCCAAGACCTGAATCTCAGCAGAGTTAGGATCCCATGAGTTGAGACGGTTGGTGATCCGATGAAATGAATAATGTCTATTTTCTTTATCTTGTTTTTAAATCTTAAATCATGTAACGATGGATAAATAAGAGTCGCATCGATTTTGGTCTCTAGAGCCTTTACTACTCTTCTGCCAAAGAATTCATTACCTATAATACCAATCAATATAAAAACAAACTTTGCTGGTTGTATATGATTATTCCTGTACAATAGTGGGTTAATGAAGAACTAATAATATCAGTAGAATCTCTTTTATGGATAAAGAGTTAACTTGCGATTATAGCTCCCTAATCTGCTGATACAAATATAATCACATGTGTTTAGATTATGTTGCAATGGAAAAAGACATAGTTGTTGGGTTAGGCGAAATTGGCGATCCTATACTAAAATTAATTTCCAAAGGATTTCCTGCAGTAGGTTATGATATAAAGCCAGAACTAATGGACATGAAAAAGTACGAGAAATTAAAGAACTATGAGACAGTTTTTGTTCATGTTTGTATCCCGTTCTCTGAAAAATTTGAAAAAATCGTAATTCAGATGATAGATCAACATTCTCCAAAAGCTATCGTAATACATAGCACCATACGACCACATACAACTGAAAACCTTCAAAGAAAACTAAGTATTCCAGTCATATACAGCGCTACACGAGGTGTGCACAGAAGAATGATACAAGATATGAAGCGATATACAAAATTTTATTCCGTATATGATTGGGCTTCAAACTCGGAATTGGCAAGCAGAGCCTATGTTAACAGAATGAAAAAAGCTGGCATAAAGACAAAAAGGATGACTACTCCTCTAATACTTGAGCTTGCAAAAATAATTGTAGATACATCATATTACGGTTGGTTAATCACCTATTCTCAGCTTAGTAATATGATTGCAATTAAAAACAAAGTAGATTATAATGAAATGTGGTCATTTGCAGATGAAATCCATAAATATTTAGGAAATAGACCAAAGATGTTTCCTGGCTTTATCGGTGGACACTGTGTAATACCTAATCTTGATCTGATAAAAGATGATACACTTAAACTCATAAAAGAGATAAATTCAGATTACGCAAAGATTCTAAAAAAGCGAAGACGTAAAAGGTAAAAAGTATTGAGAAAACAAACAAAGACTCATTCTAGTCTTAGAACGGTACAATGGAAAAATAATGCCGTTGTAATGATAGACCAAACCAAATTGCCAAACAAACTCGTCTTTGTAAAATATACAGACTATAAGGATGTAGCAAATGCGATCAAAACTCTCATAGTAAGAGGTGCTCCAGCTATTGGAGTTACGGGAGCATTTGGCTTAGCTCTGGCAGCACTACAAAGCAAGGCAAAAACAAAAGAAAACCTCTTAGAAGATCTGGAAAAGGCAAGAAAGATTCTTTTTGAAACAAGACCTACTGCAGTAAATCTAGCTTGGGGCCTAGACAAAATAATGAAGGTTGCAAAGGAAGGCAAAGATGTTACCATAATTAAAGAATCAATAATTCAAGCTGCAAAAAAGATGGCTGATGATGATATACAGACTAACATCAAGATGGGGAAATATGGTGCAGTACTTTTTGAAAATAATGACACCATAATGACTCATTGTAATGCTGGCGCACTTGCTACTGTAGGATATGGAACTGCACTAGGGGTCATTCGTGCAACTAAAGAGAACGGGAAACGGATCAAAGTAATTGCAACAGAGACAAGACCAGTAATGCAAGGTTCACGCCTTACTGCCTTTGAGCTAAAACATGACGGTATTGATGTCAGCTTGATCCCAGATACAGCGGTAGGATATGCCATGTCAAAGGGTTTGGTAAGTAAAGTAATTGTGGGTGCAGACAGGATTTTGAGAACAGGCCATGTATACAACAAAATAGGAACCTACCAGATAGCACTGATAGCACTACAACACAAGATACCATTCTATGTCGCCGCACCACTCTCTACTTTTGATCTAAAAAGTAACCCAGAGAATGTTATTATAGAACAGCGAAAGGCAAGTGAGGTTACGGAAGTAGCAGGAAAAAAGACAGCACCTGATGACATTGGGGTGATAAACCCAGCCTTTGATATGACTCCGCCTGAGCTTGTAACGGGTATTATAACAGAAGCAGGCATTGCAAAACCTCCCTATACAGAATCTATCAAAAAATTGTTCGAATCAAGGCTGTAAGGTATTTATTTCATAAATGAATCAACCCAACTGATGGGTACAGTAACATCACAGCAGGTTTTAGATTCTCTTAAACAATGCATGGATCCGGAGATTCCAATTAACGTAGTAGACATGGGTTTGATTTATGGTGTCAATGTAACTGATGACAACAAAGTAGACATCAAAATGACCATGACAACGAGAGGATGTCCTTTACACGATACACTTGTTAGTGATGTAAAAAGATATGTAAACAAAGTTCCTGGAGTAAGTACCGTTAATGTAGAAATAGTATGGGAACCTGCTTGGACCCCAGAAAAAATGTCTGATGAAGGCAAGAAACTGATCAACTATGGAAAGCAAAAAACAATTACGCCAATAAATTATGAAACTGCACTACCGCAAGGAGTAGGCAAGGTTGCAAAGCAAGAGGATGGTTCATTGGTATTGATTAATGAACATGAACAAGGTTTTATGGTAAATCAAGCAATAATTGACTTTTGGAAGTTATGCAACGGCCAAAGAAAAATAACAGATCTTGTTGAATTGTTTGCACAAAAGCTTGGTTTAAAAAGAGAACAGGTAGAAAAAGAAGTAATCCAGCTTATCCAACAGTTAAGAGATGGCGGATTAGCTTCTATAAATCAACCCGAAGTTTCAAACGTCGAGTTTAAAAAACAAAATTAACATCAATTATTAAATTTCCTTAATCTCTGTTATTATTCCTTGGACAGAATCCATCTTGACGATGACTCTTTTTTCATTGAATCCCAAAGCCACATACCAATCTCCGCCATCCTCATCATATTTTGTCTCCAGCGTCTTGACTTGATCTGCAGTAATACTATATTTTTTTACTATTCCAGAGACTGCTACAGGAACGGCTTCTTTTTCCGTCGGAAGCCTTCTCTTCATTAACCCTATTCCTGGGCTCATAACCTCACTCATCTCATGTGGTATAATAGTTATTATGCTAGTCAAAAAAGATCAAAATTTTGTCATCACTTCTGATCTGATAACGTTCTTGTGTAAATGATACTACAAAAAATTAGATGGCCCTGACTCTAGAGCTCAAGGACGCACTGTACTCATTAATAGATAACTTGATGAAAAATCCTCAGAAAATGCGGAATATGGCATCTGATTTAAAACCACTTGCCAAAGATGATATCGAAGTAGCCTTTGGAATATTTGTTGGCTATGTGACAGGTGGGTTTGCAGAGCTTTTCTTTGAGTCGCAAAAGCGAAGCATGACAGCTAAAGAGGCCATCGAAGTGCGGAAGATCTTGTTTGAGCGAGCACTAGAAATGAAAAAAGCCATAGCATATGTGCGGGCTCAAGAAAGCAGAAGCTAAACTTTTCAAGACAAAATTCTATATAACATCGTACAATTGATTTCATTCAGATGAAACTTTTAAACACATTTTCAGACAGGTTAATTTCAAATACAAAATCCATAGTATTTGCAGTTTCAATTCTTTCTGTTTCAGGAACCATAGTTGAGCTTTTAGCTGGTATGTGGGATGCAACATCGCATCTTATGCGCGAGCCTGAATTGTTTTGGACAATTCAACATGTTGCAGTATACACAGGCGTTGCAATGATCACACTTTCTGCTATTCTAGGATCGATCATTTTGATTACAAATGCAAAAAACATATCCATTAACAAAGGATTGAAAATTCTCATCATTGGAGCTATTTTACAGATTGTGGCAGGTTATGCAGATTCAATTTCACATGACATTTACGGAGTAGATGGCTTGGTTACAATTTCGCACCTTGTACTTGAGACAGGACTATTGCTAAGTGCTTTAGGTGGATTTCTGATATTGTCTAACCCCAGAAAGACAAGATCCAGAAGAATCATACCACTTGCCATAATGTCTGTACTTCTTTCATCAACATGGATCGGTTTTAATCTGACTTTGCTTTTTGGTTCTGTTGTGCTATGTCTGCCGTTCTATGTGGCATTCTCTTCTGGTTGTGCGGTACTGTGATTACTCAATTTCTTATATCCTGAAAATATGATAAATCCAGCTCCAAAAAATGAGACAAATACTGGAGTCAAAAGTTCAGATACCTTCGTATTACCAAAATATGCCTGAATTTCTACTGGTTTTTCAGAGAAATTAGTTATTTCCATAATGTATCTTCCTTCATGTGAAAACTCAAAATAATTTACAGACATCTTAGTTGCAATTTTTTTATCTGCAATTACATTTCCATTAGAATCTAATATCTGTACAAATAGAACATGTTTTGAATAATGTGGAATGGTAATTGTATAAAAACCAATTCCATTTTTGGCCAAATCTAATTCTATGTTGATGCTTTCTTTTGATTCTAAATTGGCACTATGTGATATTTTTTCACTGCCTGAAAATACAATTGATATCCATATTGAAGCAATAATTATCAAAACAATGCCGATTCTAAATGGTGACCGTATTTTCATAGTTCTAGTATCTGCATACTGCTTTAAATTCAAAACTCTATATCCAAAGATAAAATCCATCAAAAGGGCCCGGAGGGATTCGAACCCTCGACCTGGTGGTCCGAAGCCACCCGCACTATCCTGGCTATGCAACGGGTCCAATCAAGTAAGAATTTATCGGGGCTAAATATCTGTCTAGATAATTGAAAATATCAAAAAGAGTAGAGGGTGTCGAATATGCTATACGTGATATTGCACTTTCTGCAAAAAAACTAGAAAGGCAGGGTCAGAAGATAACCTATCTTAACATAGGAGACCCTGTACAATATGGATTTCAACCACCAGACAATGTAAAAGAAGCTCTTATCAAGGCAATTAAAAATGGACAGAACTATTACGCCCCATCAGAGGGATTGCCAGAACTAAGACAAGCTATTGCTGAAAAAGAAAAGTCAAAGGGCCTTTCGGTCTCAGAAGATGACATACTTGTAACAAACGGAGTTTCAGAAGGACTTGAGATGTTGATGGCTTCGATCGTAGAGACAGGTGACGAAGTTTTGATACCAGGACCGTACTACCCACCATATGCATCTTATGTCCGATTATTTGGTGGCATTCCAATAGAGTTTGCAGTAGATCTAAACAACTCTACGCCAGACCTTGAGGATATAAAATCAAAGATCACGCCCAAAACAGTGGCAATATGTCTTATCAGTCCAAACAATCCTACAGGAGCTGTCTTTAATGAAAAATCCCTAAAAGACCTAGTGGAGATTGCAGTTGAGCATGATCTCTACATAATTTGTGATGAAATATACGACCAGATAGTTTTCGATGAAAAGTTTGTGGGGATTGGCAAAGTAGCTGGTGACGCACCAGTAATACTGGTAAATGGTTTTTCAAAAGTACATCTAATGTCTGGTTGGAGAATTGGTTATCTTGCATTTAACAACTCAAAAGGGCTTGAAACTCTGCGTGAAAACATACCAAAGCTTGCAAGAGTAAGAATTGCATCTAATCTACCAATACAGTACGCCGCCATTGAATCACTTAGAGGCTCACAAAGTTACATTCCAAAATTTGTCTCAGAGCTGAAAAAACGTAGGGACTATGTTATCAAAAGAATAAACGGAATGCACGGCCTTAGATGCTCAAACCCAAAAGGAGCTTTCTACGCTTTTCCAAAAATTGAGAGCAACAAATACCAATCTGACAAGGAATTCGTTATGGAGCTTTTAAAGTCAAAGGGAATCCTGACTGTACATGGCTCCGGATTTGGAACTAAGTATGGCAGCGGACACTTTAGAATGGTCTTTTTGCCCGAAATCAACATCTTAGAGAATGCCCTTGATAAAATCGAAGAGTTCGTGGCCTAGAATTTCCAAGTAGTAATTTTTTTTGGAACTATTTCTATAATGCAATCAGTTTGAGAAAGAAGTTCCTGCGCAGATTTATTGTTTAAACTTTTGAAATATCTTAACAAAATCTTCTCGGCAATTCTAGAGACATGGCTCTTTTTTAAAATCAACTTAGCATTACCAATTCCCATGACCCCAATTATGGGAGAATGAACTCCTAAATCAACGCAAAAACTCACTTTTGGATTCTTTCTTACATTTTTAGCTTTTTTGGTAGAAGTATTAGTTCCCACATAGAAATTACCATTTTTGTATAAATACCAGACTGGAACAATGTATGGTGATCCCTTTTTATCTACTGTAGCAAGTCGCAAAATTTTTTGCGATTTTATAAATTCATCTTTTTTCATTCGTATCTTTTCCTAAACCCAAGAAATATTAAAAAAGTCCCAAACCCAATCATACTTGCAGATATCTTTTCATTGGTAATCTCTGGGGAAATAAAATAATATGCAAGAAATTCTGGTCCGTAAATAAATAAATTTCTAACAAGTATGATGCTTGCCATCACAAGGAACAGAATTTCCATCGCAGTAAACCAATTTTGCCCACGTTTATAGCCATATTTCATAACAGTTAGTTAATTTTATAGATTTTAAATTATCTTAATTCCAGGATTGTTCATCTTGTTTTTTATCATTGCATTCAAAAGTATAGGTGTTGCAACTTCAGCAAGATACGAGAGTGCACCAGGACCAAGAAATATCGGCCGCAGATTTTTTATCTCTTTTATGAGTCCGTTCACAACACTTACCGCATTTTCATCATCACCACAAACAAAGATGTCAAAATCCAAGATGAGATTTGGATCTGCAAGTTTTTTTTCCGATACTGTATGAAATGCTGCAACAAGCTTTGTCTTATTTCTCATGTACTTTTGTACAAGCTCAAAGGCAGATGGTTTTTTTTCAATGAATGAAATGAATTCAAACCCAGCATCAGTTTTTGTTATCGGAACTATTGGAGTAATTACAACACAATCGTCTTTTGAGTTGGGAAGAAGATGAGAGCATGTGGAATCTATATTTTCATAGGGTATTGACAAAACTAAGACATCACTTTCCTTTGCAACAGAAAGGTTGTCATTACCGCTTATCTTGCCTTTTGCTGACCCATATAATTCAGCAGCACTTTTCGAGTATTCTAAAGCAGCTTGTACTGCTTTTGCAGCATCTCGTGAACCAATTAAAATATCATGATTTGCACACCATCTGATCGCAAAGCCCTTTCCCATGCCTCCAGTTCCGCCTATAATTCCAATCTTCACAAAACCAAGCTCTGGTAATGTTATTATTATCTCTTATTTAACATCTGAACACTATTACAATGATTATTTTTTTACGCCACGCGCAAGCTAAAAACAACGTAGAAAGAATTCTTGCTGGGCGCACAAAAGGTATCCCACTAACACAAACTGGTATACAACAAGCAGAGAAAATCTCTACCTTTCTCCAGCCCCTCAAAATTTCCACAATTTATTCCAGTCCAATTGAACGTGCATTACATACAGCAGAAATAGTAGCTAACAAGCTTGACCTTGGTTGTAAAATAGATGATAGGTTAACCGAGATTGAAATGGGAAGCTTTTCTGGGATGCAGTACGAGGAGATGTTTGCCAAGTATGGAAATGTATTTTTAAAATTCTATCAGGGCAGCCCTTTAATTCAAAAAAATGGGGTAGAAACCTTTTCGAGCGTAAAAAAGAGAGTACTGGATATGGTTAATGATTGTTCCAAAAAACACGAGGGACAGAACATTTTGCTTGTCACGCATATGGATCCAATCAAAGCTATGATTTCAACTGTTTTACAACCAAAACCAGAATCTTTGTACGAATTGGTAATTAGAAACGCGTCCCTTACCATAGTAAAAAAAGAGCAAAACAACTTTTCTCTTACTGCCATGAATTCTATGCCTGGCGAACAATACGATCAAGCATAATGAACTATCTGTGACACAGATTTTTCTAATAGCTAATGCATAATTCGTTTACCTACAAGCATTCACTGGTTAGCAGAACCAATATCTATGGGCAAGAGCCACCATGAATGAGTTGAAAGCAGCAGTAGGACTTTTACTCTTTGTGATACTGTCCGCCAATTTGTCTGTCGTACATGCTGAAAAGCTGGAGCTATTTACAGATAATCAGGTGTATTCAGACAATCAGCCACTTTTAGTATATGGAAGAGCACTTCCAGACGATGGAATAATTCTACGACTCTTTGCACCGGATGGCACGATCGCAAAATTTGATCAAATTACTGCAGATAGTAAAGGAGAATTTAATCACATACTAATAGAATGGCCTGTGGCGTCAACAAAATTCCCATATGGAACATACACCGTAGAAGCAATTTCGAGTCAGGAAAAAGGCTTTTCACAAAAAATCGATATCAAGTTTGTACAATCAACTGAGCTTGTAGGCATTCCAATAGAAAGGATAGTAAATACACTTGTGTTTGCGCCACAAACTGCGGCCGTAAATGAGCCCATTCGAGTATTTGTACAGACTACAAGTGACGGTCTCTTGGTTAGTGGTTCTCCAGAGGAGCTCCTTGGCACATCACATGTTCACTTGCCATCAGGAGAAGTGGCAAGTCTTTCTACATCATTTAAAACGCTTCATCAAGGAATTTACTATACTGATTATACTCCTCTTCAAGAAGGAACGTACGTCTTTCACATCGTATCATTCACTCAAGGAACCATATCGCATGGATCTGCAGCAACTGTTGTTCTCAAACAGGATATTGAAGGAATATCAAACCAAATCGTACAGCTCAACTCTATATTGGATGCTACATCAGAAGAGCTAGATAAGCTCAAAACAGAAATTGCAGGATTTGGTTCTACGCTTGAAGAAAGCCAAAAGTCACTTACTGAAGCAAACAAGAACATTGACCAGAGCGTCGAGTCAATTTCTGATTCGGTATCAAATATAGAAGAAGCATCTGGTCAATTCAATTCGCTGTTTTTACCCATTGTGGCATTGATCGCAGTAATAATTGCCTTACAGATAACAATTCTTGCCAGACGAAGATAGCTATAATAAATAAAGATGAGCTTTTTTTGTTATGACTAACATTGCATTGTTTTTTATTTGCATACTAATCTTGTCAGCATTTGCCAAGCAATCCTATGGGTTTTATGACGTTGATATAACGCAACCAAGTTCAATTTTGAACTTGAGAGAGAAATCAGATATCATAACAATTTCACCTGTAATTCAAGAAAATCAAGTTAAAAGATATGTTGTCTTTGGAACCGGTTCAATATCTGACGTGAAATCAGTTGCACAAAATCTTGTCTATGGAATAACCTCGGAACAAGGGTTTTTTTCGGTTGGTGTTTTTTCTCAAAATGATATATCAAACCTAAAATCAAAAGGGTATACAATAATCGAGGATTTTCCATTACAATTTGATTCTTTTCCAAGTTCAACTACCAATGAAGCTACTATGGAAGGATCCAGAATTGGAAAGATTATTGGCTCTGACGAAGTTTTTCGTAAATATTCGCATACAGGAAAAGGAATCACAATTGGAATTGTTGATACGGGAATCGACTTTTCAAATCCTGATATTCAGGATTCACTTGCGCGTGATCAAAACAATCATCCAATAATGATTGATGCTGATGGTCAAGGTTTGGTCTTGACAAATGCCACATTCATTGCTAACATAAATAAAAAAGGCATAATTACAAACTATACAAAACCAATTCCAGAAAACATCACATCCTCCGTATATGCAAATTCAAAAGGCGTGTTTTTGAATCTGGTCCAAAAAGGAAATAATACTTACGTTCTAGTCTTTAATTCCAACTTTCCCACCGGCGGAACCCCAGTCCTTAATGGAACAATATCAAATGATATGAAGATTGGAAAAAATAATAAAGACTACATCGTCTCAAAAAGTGGAATATATCACCTTGGTGTGATCTACCAAAGTGTTTTACAAGGAACATTTGCGCGACTACAACTTGTTCCTGTACTTGTCGTTGATTCAAAAGTTGCTGGTCTATATGACACCATCATACCAGACATGTCCACGTCATGGATCGATTATATCCGATTTGAACAACAAGGTAAAGAGCCGCCAAAGTATGATTTTGATTTTACAGACGAAGTGCCAATTACCTTAGGAAATGGAAAAGAATTCTTTTTGTACGATTCTGACAAAGATGGAAAATTTGATTATAGTGCAGGAACTTTTGGTGCACAAGTACTTGATGTGTATGGTGTTGTAGGAAATGCTTCTGCAATTGATAAAACAATCAAAGCCACCAATGGAACTCTGTTATCGCCTCTTGATCCTAAAGGAAATTACTTTGGAGTCATGTATGATTTTGTAGGGCATGGAACATCAAGCGCTGCATCTATCGCATCAAAAGGAAAGGAAAAATATGATATCTATAGCAACTCGACAAAATATTCTTTAAAAGGTGTAGCACCAGGTGCAAAAATTGTCCCAATCAAGGCTCTGTGGTTTGGCGATGCTGTTTACGCTTGGTTATGGGCAGCGGGATTTAGTCAAGAAAAAAATAATTGGTTCTTTGAAGGCAAACCACGGGTTGACATAATATCAAATAGCTGGGGAGTTTCAAACTTTCCAACTTTACAGTCAGTACCAGGCCTTGACATTCTTTCACTTGTGGCAAATGTGCTTGTAGTGCCTGACTCTATTGACAAAAACTATCCTGGCGTGCTTGTTGTAAGCAGTGCAGGAAATGCAGGGCATGGATACGGGACTTTAGGACTTCCAAATGCAGCATCATATGGACTCAGTGTTGGGGCAACAACAAATAATGTATACGTGGGATATGGACCATTTAAGGGCCAGCCAAGATTTGGAAACAGCACCGCCTTCTCAAATGAGATCGTAGATTTTTCAAGTAGGGGACCTGGGATAATAGCTGACCCAAAACCTGATTTGATGAGTATTGGTGCATATAGTTTTACACCATCAAGTGTAACAAAAAAGAACAAAAACGCAACTGATCCATTTGTGATGTTTGGTGGAACAAGCATGGCAGCACCACTTGTTTCTGGTTCTGCTGCAATACTGATGGAAAGCCTAAAACAAGAAGATGAGGCATATGATCCGTTTAGGATCAAAAACATCCTGATGTCTACTGCAAGCGACCTAGAAAATGATCCCTTCACTCAGGGGGCAGGACTAGTAAACGTAGAAAATGCAGTAAATTTTGTCAAGGGGAAAAACGGTGTATTCATTGTATATAATAACGCCTCGTATTCTAACATAAAGAAGATTTTAGATCCTCCTATAAATGCGCTAAACTCCTCGTTATTTGGAATAGAAAAATTCCAAATAAGCAATGGTTCTTTTCCGGAAACTGCGTGGTTTGCTGGTAGACTTGATAGCGGAGAACGGACATTTGCTACTTTTACAATTGAGAATCCAACAAACAGAACACTTGATATCACAATAATGCCACAAGTTCTTGAATTAGTCAAAAGATCAGAATACAATAGTACAACTGAAGTTCACCTGCAAGACCCACTCTTAAATAAATCAGGCGTCTTTAGACCAAACTATATTTCGCTTGAAAACATAGTTGAACACAAGGATTTATCTTCCTTTTTCCAAAAAACTAAACCAATACCAGATGATGCATCACTAATGATTCTAAACGTCAATTTTCCATTTTCTAATTTCATGAACGCTACAGAAAAGATTTATGCAAACGACATAAAGATTTCATCACTTTATCTATACGACTGGGATGATAAAAACAATGATGGTAATGTAACATATACAGAGCTTTCCATGGTAAACCGAGGAGGTTCTTGGGGTACAGTACAAGAGTTAAGAATTTCTGAACCAAACTCAAAACTAAAAAACGTTCCACTGCTAGGGGTGTATCCACTACCTACACGATATTCATACTGGCTTGGGGATACAAAGAAAAACTCTACTTCAATGGATTACACTGTAACTGCGAGTTTTTACAAAAAGGAAAACTGGGACAACATTTGGGTAAACTACAACCATATACAGGTGCCGCCTCATGGTCTGACTGATATTGTTGCAACACTTATCGTTCCATCAGATGCAAAACCAGGGGTTTACCAGGGATACATTTCATTTAAAGGTGATACACATGAGGTTAATGCGCCAGTTTCCTTTGCAGTTAAAAAGAAGATCCAAGGAAAAGATATGCTGACTGTTATAGAGGGTTCGCCAACAAACGATGTGCTCTATGGTAACGGCTACATTGGCGGTGCATTTGATATGACAAACAGATACAATGCGGGTGATTGGAGACAATATTATTTTGATGTAGAGGATAGAACAATAAATGCAGCTGCATTAGAAATTTCATGGGAGAATAAAGACACAAACCTTTCTGTGTTTGTCATAGATCCTCTTGGAAGAATTGTCCAGACTAATGTGCCTCCTGGAGTACTTGGGCACTTCCAAGGTTGGCCTACTGGAGATTGGCTTGGCACAACGCCATTTAGTGAGGGTGGCGGGTTCTTTCCAATCAAAAACAAGGACGACACTTCCACAGTGCTATATGCTCCAATAAATCAGACTGGGACCTATTCACTTCTAATGCATTCTACTTTGTTTGGCGGCCAATCACTTGCTGAACCCATAACACTTGCTGCCAAATTTTCCACAATACTGCCAGATGAAAAAGAGCCACAGATACTGCTTGCAATGCCAAAATTCATCAATAATACATTTAGAGTTGAACCAAAAATAATAGAAGAAAACATTGATGTTGCAAAATATTACTTTGACAACTATGAACCTCGAAAATTTGATGGAACGGAATTTTCTATACCCTCTGATCTGCTAACGGAGGGTCCACACACACTAAAAGTGGCCGTAAGTGATACGGTTGGACACAATGTAACAAAGGAATTTGCATTCACCGTTGACAGTAAAGCGCCAGAGCTTGTAATCAGATCTCCACAAAATGGTTCTACTATCTCAAATACGATTACAATAGATATTGAGGTAAAAGAACAGAATTTGCCCGAAACTGGTGGAATAACAATAATACTTCCTAATGGAATAGTTTCAAACAAAATATCAACACAGTTTGATACACGAACACTAGAAAATGGAAAGTACGATATCCAGATATCAGCAAACGACATGGCAGGAAATGAAATATCAAAAAAGATTTCAGTAAACATAGATAACAGACCATTCTTTGGAGGTGACAAAGAATCCTCTGATCAGAACTTGGTTTTCTTGCAGGGAATAATCATTGGAATTGTAATCGCAACAGCTGCTACGCTAATCGCTGTCAAGAAAATCAAAACTTCAAAGAAAATCTAGAACAAGGTTTATATGCAATTTTTCAAACACGAAAGCTTGCATGTCAGAACAGGATTCTCGTGCTAAGAATACACTGTCCAGACGAGATTTTTTAAAGCTAATGGGAGCAGCTGGTACTGCACT
>Ga0247727_10001954_pt1 | contig 47792 bp, 35 predicted proteins | sample WisWelCaveWW1625_FD_202498 | JGI IMG/M metagenome (GOLD analysis project Ga0247727, IMG submission 202498) | Biofilm microbial communities from Wishing Well Cave, Virginia, United States - WW16-25 | ecosystem: Environmental > Aquatic > Deep subsurface > Groundwater > Cave microbial mat | place...
CTGAAATCACTTATTCGATTCAGTATACGTTTCGCAAGATGGACGACTTAACTGCCTATCAGCAAACCCACGCTCCACGATTGCAAAAAGAACATTCTGAAAAGTTCAAAGATAAATTTGCTGCGTTCCGAACTATTCTTGAAATTGTTTAACCGATTACCAATGACTACTTTTGTTTCACCCAAAAAGCATCTTGGTCAGCATTTTTTGCGGGATGAAAACATCGCTAAAAAAGTTGTCGGCTCTCTTTTCAGAAAAGAAAATTACAAAACGGTAGTGGAGGTGGGCGCAGGCACAGGCGTGCTCACCAAATATCTGCTTCAGGAAAAAAGTTTTGAAACGTATGTCATAGAGATTGACAGAGAATCCATCGTCTTTCTGAAAAAGAACTTTCCGCAATTGGAAGGAATGATTATTGAAAATGATTTTCTGGAGTTTGATCCATCCTGGCTTCCATCAGCCATCAACTATCAAGCATTTGCCATAATTGGAAATTTTCCCTACAATATTTCCTCGCAAATTCTTTTCAAAGTTCTGGAATATAGAAATCAAATTCCTGAAGTGGTTGGCATGTTTCAAAAAGAAGTGGCAGAACGGATTGCTTCACCACCCGGAAATAAAACTTACGGAATCCTCAGCGTGCTGATGCAGGCCTATTACAAAATTGAATACTTGTTCCCCGTTCACGAAAATGTTTTTCATCCGCCTCCGAAAGTGAAATCGGCAGTGATTCGGCTGACAAGAAACGATACGGAAAAATTAAATTGTGATGAGGAATTATTTCTCAAAGTGGTAAAAGCAGGATTTAATCAAAGAAGAAAGACTTTGAGAAATGCGCTCGGTGCAAAATTTACTGTTAAAAATTTGGAATCAGAACTATTGAAGAAGCGTGCAGAACAACTCTCCGTAAATGATTTTGTGGAGTTAACAAAAAAGATAGAGAAAGGTTTGTCGTAACAAACTGCCGCTGCCAACTGCTACTTCAGCACTCCCAAACTATCCATCTCCTGCATGCTGACGGTAGGAGGCATAATATTGTTGCGGATTTTGTAAGCGACAAACTCGCCAGTTTTTTTTGCATCAGCAGCCGTCTTGAACCCGTTGAGCCCCGGCATTCCAGGCCTGTGAGGCTGGTTAACCTGTCGTGCGCCAAAAACTAATATCGCATAACCGTACCCTGTGTATTTTGACTCTTGCTTCACCGTATCATTATTAAAAATAAGCACGTCAATCTTCGCATCCTTGTAAGGATTTTCCTGTGGCTGCTGCTTCGCTTTTGCAGCCATCTCTTTCATTTCCTGCATTTCTTTTGCCTCGTGCGACATAGCGTTTTCTGCTTTCGCTTCAGAAGAATCTTTTCCATCATTTTTGCTTTGATCGTTCCCGTTTCCGCATGAGAAGATGAAAATAACCGCAGGAAGAAAAGTAAAATATTTTTTCATATATGGATTTTTAATGAGCGAATATACAATTTCTATTTTTTCTTGCCGAAATATTCTTTCATCGGTTTCCAGTAATATTGTTTCCATCCGTTATTAATTGCTTTATAATCGTATGCAGGAACTCCTGCATGGATTAACTTCACAAGTGTGCCCGTTTTTGTTTTTGAAAAAAGAAAAGTTGCTTTTGCGAAATGTCCCTTTTCCCAATTGCTCGCGTGCCACGACTGAACAATTTTTTTGCCTGCCTTTAAGTCAAGGTTCACACCTCCGTGATAGCCGCCATACGCAAAATATTTTCCTCCTTTCTTTTTGCTGATGACTGCTTTCGCTCCTGTGAACGCGCTGTGTTTTTTTGAATCCATCAATGCATCATACACTTCTTTGGGAGATACATTGAGAGTTACTGTTTGTTTGATAGTTTTTGTTTTCATGTTGAGTGTATTAATTCATAATCTATAATTCTGTTACCATTTTCCGCCCGCTCCTCCACCCCCAAAACTTCCACCTCCGAATCCACCAAAACCACCGCTGCTTCCGCCACCACCAAATCCTCCTCCACCCCAACTACCCAACCCGCCTCCATAATAAGTTCTTCCTTTGCTTGTCATTGTATATCCGCGCTTTCTGAATGAAAGAAAAGTAAATAATGAAATAATACAAATCGCAATAATAAATGGCGTCCAGTTTCTTTGGCTTTGATAATCTTTATAACTGTATTCATTCTTCGCGAGAGAAATCAAAATAGTTGTTGCGGCATCCAGCGTATTGTAATAATCCCCGCTCTTAAAACCGGGAATGATTTCATTTTCTACAATTTGCTTACACGTTATATCCGGAATTGCTCCCTCAAGTCCATAACCTGCCGTGATGTATGCATCACGTTGTCCAGACCCTCCGGTAGGTTTTATCATTATTACAATTCCGTTGTCAAACTTTCCCTGACCCACCTGCCATTGCTCTCCAAGCCGAGTAGAAAATTCATTGGCATCGTAGTCGCACAAATCATCCACAATCACAATTACAATCTGATTGGAAGTTTCTTTATTGAATTGCACGAGTTTATTTTCCAGCGTTCGCTCTTCATCAGCAGAAAGAAAATTCGGGAACTCCTGTGAAAGATTATTTACAAGACGTTGCGGAGATGGTTGATCGGGAATACAATTATCCTGAGCGAAGCCGAAAACAGCCAGAAGCCAGAAGCCGGAAGCCAGAAACTGTGTTTTCATTTTGCTCCGAATGTTACTTCATTGGAAAGTTCGTCCTTGTCAGTTGTGGAATAAGGGAAATATTTTTTTAATTCTGTTCCTGTCATTTTAATTCCTTCGCAAAGTCCTTCGGTGAATTTTTCCTGCTTGAATTTCTCCTGCATTTTATCTCTGACCAAATCCCAGAAACCTGCGGGAACATTTTTATGAATGCCTTCATCACCAGCGACTGCGAATTTCCTATCCTTCACTACCAGATAAAACAAAATCCCATTTCTTAATTTTGTTTTATGCATTCCGAGTTTATGAAAAACCCGCAGGGCGGATTCAAGCGCCTCTCCCTTGCAATGATTCTCGATATGAATGCGGATTTCTCCAGAAGTGTTTTCTTCGGCAGATTTAATGGCTGATTCAATCTGCTTTACCTGTTCAGAAGAGAAAAAGTTTTTAGAAAACATTTTCTACTTTGTATCAAACTTAACCGTAGGCGCTTTCTCCGCTCCTGCATCTGATTCAAAATAAGCACGCTTTTCTATGCCAAACATTCCTGCCCACATATTTTTCGGAAAGGTGCGGATGTAAGTATTTAATTCTTGTGCCGATTCATTAAACTTTCTGCGCTCGTTAGCAATTCTGTTTTCTGTTCCTTCTAGTTGCGCCTGGAGTTCCAAAAAGTTTTGGTTTGCTTTCAGATTGGGATATTGTTCCGCAACAACAAGTAATCGAGAAATAGCAGAACCTAATCCTGCCTGTGCATCTTGAAATTGCTTTATACTGTTTGGATCGCTAGCATCGACTTTTATCTGCCCGACTTTTGCTCTTGCTTCGGTAACTGCTGTGATGGTTGACTTTTCAAAATCAGCATACCCCTGAACGGTATTCACAAGGTTCGGAATTAAATCTAATCTTCTTTGATATTGATTCTCCACCTGCTGCCAGTTGGCGGTAACGGCTTCGTCCATCGTTACCATAGAATTATAAGAGCCGCATCCTGAGAATCCAATCAACAAGATGATGAACAGGAATCCGCCCCAGACAAGAAATTTTCGCATTTGTGGTGTCATAGAAATTATAAATTAAAGATTATGAATTATAAATTATTATTAAGAAACGGCTTCAACAGTTTTGATTTCTGGAACAGCGTTCTTGATGGCTTCTTCAATTCCTGCTTTCATGGTGATGTGGCTGATCGAACATCCTTTGCAGGCGCCATGCAGTTTTACTCTTACAATATTATCATCCGTAACTTCCACTAAAGAAATATCTCCTCCATCCGCTTTCAGAAACGGTCGAACCTGCTCAAGAGCGTTTTCTATTTTTGAAATTGTTGCTGCGTCTTTCATGTGCGAGCGCGAAAATAAGAATTAACTAGCAACTTCTTTTGCTTCTTGCTTCTGTGCATTTGCAATCGCAACTTGTTGTACTACTTTCTGAACCATCTCCATCAATGCAATTGACTGCGGAGTATTTTCCTGAAGGATGGCAGGTCTTCCTGCATCTCCTGCTTCGCGAATGCTTTGCACGAGAGGAATCTGCCCGAGAAGCGGAACACCAATTTCCTCAGCAAGATTTTTTGCCCCGTCTTTTCCGAAGATATAAATAGGAAGCCCCTCCCCTTCCCTCCCCTTCAGGGAGGGCGAATTAAAAGTCTCCCCTGAAGGGGGAGATTTAGAGGGGGCTATGAAGTAACTCATATTCTCCACGATGCCGAGCACAGGAACATTTATCTGCGGCATGCGAAACATTGCAACCGCTTTGCGCGCATCGGCAAGCGCCACATTTTGCGGAGTGCTCACCACCACCGCACCTGTGACAGGAATCTGTTGAACAAATGAAAGATGAATATCGCCTGTGCCGGGAGGCAAATCCACTATCATGTAATCTAATTCTCCCCAATCAGCATCAGAAAATAATTGCATCATGGCGCGAGAAACCATCGGTCCTCTCCATGGAACTGCCTGATCTGCTCCGGCAAAAAATCCTATAGACAAAAGTTTCACTCCATAACTTTCCACAGGAAGCATTTTGTCCACTCCGTTCACTTTGTGCATGGTCGGCCTTTCGTTCAGCACATCGAACATAATTGTTTGTGATGGTCCATAAATATCCGCATCCACCAATCCGACTTTGGCTCCGAGTTTTACAAGCCCTGCTGCGATGTTTGAAGCGATGGTGGATTTTCCCACTCCGCCTTTTCCCGAAGCAACCGCAATTACATTTTTCACCTGCGGAAGAATTTTGCCTCCATCCGTTCTGCGTGAAGTGGTGTCTGCATCCATCTTCACATTTACGTTTGCTTCCTTATCTACAAAATGAACGATGGCGTTCACACAGGCGCGCTGTATCATATCCTTCATCGGGCAGGCAGGGGTGGTGAGCACCACGGTGAATGAAACATTTTTTTCATCTACCACAATATCGCGCACCATGCCGAGTATGACGATATCCTTTTTCAGATCAGGATCATCCACGTTACGGAGGGCTTCTAAAACTTTTTCTTTGGTAATCATAGTAAAACTTATCTATACGAATTTACGAAAAATGGAAATGGGGAAATGGAAAGTAAAAATTATTTTCCTTTGCATTCGCATCCAATCAAATGGTCATCCACCATTCCTACAGCCTGCATGAACGCATAACAAATGGTAGAACCGCGGAATTTAAACCCTCGCTTTCCCATGTCTTCGCTCATTTTATCGCTGATGGAAGTTTTTGCGGGAAGGTCTTTCAACGTTTTCGGCTTGTTGATGATGGATATGTGATGCACAAAACTCCACACGTATTTATCAAAAGAACCAAACTCTTTCTGAATATTCAGAAAACATTTCGCGTTGTTGATGGCGGCTTCAATCTTCAAGCGGTTGCGGATGATGCCCGCGTCTTTCATGAGCGAGTTGAATTTCTTTCTGTCAAACTTTGAAACTTTCTTTGCATCAAACTTAGCAAATGCCTTGCGGAAGTTCTCGCGCTTGTGCAAAACCGTTCTCCAACTTAATCCCGCCTGAAAAGATTCAAGAATGAGAAACTCAAAAAGTTTATTGTCATCATGCAAAGGTTTTCCCCATTCTTCGTCATGATATTTTATCATGAGCGGGTCATTCGCTGGCCAAGGACATCTCATCCCGCCATTGCTTTTTTGATTCCGACCAACTCAACAGCAGTTTTAATAATTGCATTTGCATCGTATTCACATTCTGCATAAAGTTCTTTCTGTTCACCGTGTTCAATTATTTTATCGGGAATGCCAAGGCGTTTCACCTGTGCGCTGTAATTATTTTCTGCCATGAATTCCAGCACTGCGCTTCCCATTCCGCCAACGATGCATCCGTCTTCAACCGTAATTATTTTTTCGTGCTTGGAAAAAACTTCGTGGAGGAGTTCTTCATCAATCGGTTTCACGAATCGTAAATCGTAATGCGCGCAATCAATTCCTTGTCGTTCCAGTTCAGCGCAGGCAGTGACAGCAAAATTTCCCGGATGGCCGATAGTCAAAATCGCCACATCATCTCCGTCTTTTATTTTTCTTCCCTTGCCGATTTCAATTTTCTGAAATGGCTTTCTCCATTCTGGCATCACACCGTTTCCGCGGGGATAACGAATGGAGAAAGGAAGTTTTACTTCATCCAATTGCGCTGTGTACATTAAGTTCCGTAATTCTTCTTCATTCATCGGTGCGGAAACAATCATGTTTGGAACGCAGCGCAGATACGCAAGGTCATACGCTCCGTGATGCGTGGGACCGTCAGCGCCCGCGACTCCTCCCCTATCCAGACAAAAAATAACTTTCAGTTTTTGAATCGCCACATCGTGAATCACCTGGTCATACGCTCTTTGCATGAAGGAAGAATAAATATTGCAGAAAGGCACGAGCCCTTGTGTTGCAAGCCCAGCCGAAAAAGTTACCGCGTGCTGTTCAGCAATGCCGACATCAAAAGCACGGTTAGGCATTGCCTTCATCATAATATTTAATGAAGAACCCGATGGCATGGCTGGAGTGATGCCGACAATCTTTGGATTTTTTTCTGCAAGTTCAACCATCGTGTGCCCGAATACATCCTGATATTTTGGCGGCTGAGGCGAACTTGGTTTTGATTTTACTATCTCCCCTGTTTCCTTATTAAATAATCCTGGCGCGTGCCAAACGGTTGGGTCGCCTTCTTCAGAAAATTTATATCCTTTTCCTTTTACTGTAAGTGCGTGAAAAATTTTTGGTCCCGGAATATCTTTTAGGTCGCGGAGAATTTTTACGAGGCGAATTACATCGTGCCCGTCAATCGGACCGAAGTATCGGAACTTCAGCGCTTCAAATAAATTACTTTGCTTGAGCATGAACGACTTTGTGGAGTTTTCAATCTTGGAAGCAATTTCCTGCGCGCCTTTTCCGAAATTGCTGAGCAGGTTCCAGATATCGTCTTTCAATTTATTATAGGTATGCGAAGTGGTGATGTCGGTGAGGTAATCTTTCATTGCGCCCACATTCGGGTCAATGCTCATGCAGTTATCGTTCAGGATGACGAGCAGGTCGGCATTTTCAGTTCCCGCGTTATTCAGTCCTTCAAACGCAAGCCCGGCAGTAATCGCGCCATCGCCAATCACGGCAATAACTTTTTTATTTTCTTTTTTATGGCGGTTCGCAACTGCCATTCCCAGCGCGGCAGAAACGGAAGTAGAAGAATGCCCCACGCCAAACGTATCGTATTCGCTTTCGCTTCTTTTCGGAAACCCGCTGAGCCCTTTATAAATTCTATTCGTGTGAAAATTTTTTCTTCTTCCTGTAAGAATTTTGTGTCCGTATGCCTGATGACCGACATCCCATACCAATTGGTCATCGGGCGTATTGAAAACATAATGAACGGCAACCGTTAGTTCAACTACACCGAGCGATGCACCAAAGTGTCCGCCTTTTTCTGAAACCACATCAATAATGAACTGGCGCAACTCTTTGCAAAGTTGTGGCAATTCTTCTTCTTTCAACTTGCGAAGGTCTGAAGGATAATTTATTTTTTCTAAAAGAGGTCCGGCTTGGTAGGGCATTTTACTTTTCTAAATTGGCTGACAAATTTAACTATTTATTCCTGATTGAGATTGTCAGCCCAACGGAGGTTATCCTGAAATATTTTCAAAGTTTCTATCTTTAACGAAATTTAACAACATGAAAACTTTTCTCGCCCTTTGCTTTCTTCTGGCTTCTTTCTCCTTTTCCTTCAGCCAGAATTATCAATCTCTCGACACCATCAAACCGCCAGCGGAGTATGAAAACATTTATTTCCGCTCGGTTTATTCTGATTCATTAGTCAGCAGTTTCGTGATATTTGTAAAGAAAGAAGTAAAGGCGCACAAACACGTTACGCACACCGAGCATGTTTACATTTTAGATGGTGAAGGGGAAATGCGCATAGGTGAAAATAAAATAAAAGTGAAGAAGGGTGATATTATTCCCATCCCTAAAAATACCGTTCACTCGCTGAAAGTAACTTCCGTTTCTCCTGTGAAAGTTCTCTCCGTGCAAGCGCCAATGTTTGACGGAAAAGACAGAGTGATGGTGGAAGACCCAAAGTGACTTCGGGGTATATAGGGAAAACTTTGTTAAAACAAAGGAAAAATAAATCTTGTAAAACTTTGATTTATTCAATAATAGTTTCACCTTTGTCCTCCTTAAAAACCAAACTTTATGATTGCTACCGATACGATGAACATTGAGGTAAAGAAAGTAAAGCGTTCGCGCTTATCTGAAGTTGACCAGAAAAATCTCGGCTTCGGAAAATATTTTTCCGACCACATTTTTGTTTCCGATTTCACTAAAGGGCAGTGGCGCAATTCGCGCATCATTCCCTACGGAAAACTGGAGATGAGCCCTGCTATGTCTGCACTGCATTATGGACAAAGCATTTTTGAAGGAATGAAAGCATACCGCTATGAGAATGGAGACATTTACCTCTCCCGCCCGCTCGATAACTTCAAGCGCTTTAATGTTTCCGCTGAAAGAATGGCAATGGCAACTTTGCCCGAAGAAGTTTTCATGGATGGATTGCTTTCGCTTTTGCGCCTTGATAAAGAATGGGTTCCCTCCGGAGATGGAAGTTCCCTTTACATTCGCCCGCTTCTCTATGCAACAGATGAATACATTGGCGTAAAAATTTCTGACGACTACCAGTTTATCGTAATGACTTCGCCTGTCGGATCATATTATTCTCAACCTCTGAAAGTTCTTGTAGAAACAAAATATACGCGCGCAGTTCCAGGGGGAGTAGGCTTCGCGAAAGTATCGGGCAATTACGGGCGCTCGCATTATCCGACAAAACTTGCCAAGGAAAAAGGATACGATCAGGTCATCTGGACGGATGGCTACTCCCATAAATATCTCGAAGAATCAGGAACCATGAACGTCATGTGTGTCATAAACGATGTACTTGTTACTCCTGAATTGGGAGACACTATTCTGAAAGGCGTTACGCGTGACAGCGTACTCACCATCGCCCGCGACTTTGGCGTGAAGGTGGAAGAGCGAAAAATAAGCGTGGATGAATTGGTGGACTCGCATAAGAAAGGAATCCTGCAGGAAATTTTTGGCGTGGGCACTGCTGCCACCATCGCACCGATCTGTTTGTTCGGATACAACGAAAAAGATTATAAACTTCCTCCCATTACAGATAAAAATTTAGGAAGACGAATCAAAAAAGAACTCGCTGACATACGCAGGGGAAAATCTCCCGACAAGCACGGGTGGATGTATAAAGTGTGAGTTATCTTCTCCCTTACATCTTACTTCTTTTCCTATCTTTGCGCGCATATATTCCTATAATATATGTCTGACGCACGGGAACAAAACATCAGGGAAGGGTTAACATACGATGATGTTCTGCTTGTGCCCGCCTACTCGGAAATCCTTCCGAAGGATACGGATACCTCTTCTTACTTCACACGTAAAATAAAAATAAAAATACCGGTAGTTTCTGCTGCTATGGATACAGTAACCGAATGGCAGTTAGCCATCACCATCGCGCAGGAAGGAGGCATTGGCGTCATTCATAAAAACATGACCATCGTAGAGCAGGCGGAACAAGTTCGCAAAGTGAAGCGTTCAGAAAGCGGGATGATTTTAGATCCCGTTACATTAAACGAATCCGCTACTGTTCAGGATGCCCTCCATCTGATGAAGGAAAATAAGATTGGCGGAATTCCTATCCTGAAAAAAAATAAAGAACTTGCAGGAATTGTTACAAATCGTGATTTACGTTTTGAAAAAGAAATGGCTCGCCCGATTGTGGAGGTAATGACAAAAGAAAATCTCATTACAGCAAAGCACGGAACAGATTTGAAGAAAGCAGAAATTATTCTTCGTGAAAATAAAATTGAAAAACTCCCCATCACAGATAGTCATCACAAACTTGTAGGGCTGATTACTTTCAAAGACATCATGAAAGTAAAGTCGCGCCCTAATTCTACGAAAGATGAATTTGGACGTCTACGGGTTGCCGCAGCGGTTGGAGCGAATGCTGAATCCATCGAACGGGTAGATGCGCTCGTCAAGGCAGGAGTAGATGCTGTGGTGGTTGACACTGCTCACGGACATTCAAAAGGTGTGATTGACACAGTGAAAAAAATAAAACAAATGCATCCCGAATTGCAAGTGATAGCCGGAAATATTGCCACTGCCGATGCTGCACTCGCGCTGATGAAAGCAGGAGCGGATGCTGTGAAAGTTGGAATTGGTCCCGGTGCAATTTGTACAACAAGAGTAATCGCAGGTGTTGGAGTTCCTCAACTCACGGCAATAAATGATGTCGCGAATGCGGTGAAAGGAAAAGTGGCGGTGATTGCAGATGGAGGAATTCGCTACTCGGGAGATATTGTGAAAGCAATTGCCGCAGGAGCATCTTGCGTGATGACGGGTTCTCTCTTCGCTGGCGTGGAAGAATCCCCCGGTGAAAAAATTATTTACGAAGGAAGAAAGTTTAAAACTTATCGCGGCATGGGTTCGCTTGAAGCCATGCAGAAAGGAAGCAAGGACAGGTATTTTCAGGATGGAGAAGATGATATTGCGAAACTTGTTCCCGAAGGAATTTCAGGAAGAGTTCCCTACAAAGGAAATCTTGCCGAAGTGATGTATCAAATCATTGGGGGGCTTCGCGCAGGAATGGGATACTGCGGAGCAAAAAATATTTCTGAACTTCAGAAAGCAAAATTTATCCGGATTACTTCCTCCGGCATCCGCGAAAATCATCCGCACGATATTACCATTATCAGCGAAGCACCAAATTATTCCCGTTAATAGTTAATGGTTATTCGTTAATCGTCATTGCGAGCGGAGCGAAGCAATCTCATTTGTATATTCGTAAATAATTTATAATTCTTGGTCAATGAAATCGTGGATTGAAGTAAAAAAAGATTCTGACTTTCCCATTCAAAATCTTCCTTTCGGAATTTTTTCGCCACCAAAAGAAGTAATTGCCAAACACGATAAGGCAAAAGATATTTTGCCGCGTGTGGGAGTTGCAATAGGAGAATATGTGCTTGACCTCCTCGAACTGAAAAAAACAGGCGTGTTCAATGCGCTGAAGTTTGATACGAATGTTTTCGCAAAATCTTCTTTGAATGATTTTATTTCTCTCGGAAAGAAAACCACAACCGCTGTGCGTGCGCGAATTTCAAAACTGCTGGAAGAAAGAAATCCTGAACTTCGCGATGATGAAAAGACAAAAGCAAAAGTCCTGCATAAAATGAAAGATGTACAAATGCTTTTGCCTGTTGAAATTGGCGACTACACCGATTTTTATTCCAGCATGGAGCATGCGAGAAATGTCGGAACGATGTTTCGCGATCCCGCTAACGCACTTCTGCCAAACTGGAAACATATTCCGGTAGGTTATCACGGAAGAGCGTCATCAATAGTTGTATCAGGAACAAGTTTTCACCGTCCGAAAGGACAGATGAAACCAGCGGATTCTGAAACTCCAGTCTTCGGCCCATCAAAACAATTGGACTTTGAATTGGAAATGGCATTCATCATTGGAAAAGAAACCAAACTCGGAGAAAGCGTTTCTACAAAAAATGCTGAAGATTATATTTTCGGAATGGTGCTGTTCAACGACTGGAGTGCGCGCGACATTCAGCAATGGGAATATGTTCCGCTTGGACCTTTCCTCGGAAAAAATTTCTGCTCGTCCGTTTCTCCATGGGTTGTAACAATGGATGCATTGGAGCCCTTCCGCGTAGCAGGACCAAAACAAGAACCTGAAGTTCTTTCCTACTTGCAAGTTGCCGGACAAAAAAATTACGACATCAATCTTGAGGTTTTGATTAATGATACTTCTGTTTCAAAATCAAATTTCAAATATATGTACTGGAATATGTGCCAGCAGTTGGCGCACCACACGGTGAACGGATGCAACGTAAAGGTTGGCGACCTGATGGCAAGTGGCACCATCAGCGGACCAACCCCTGAATCTTACGGCTCCATGCTTGAACTTACCTGGAAAGGAACCAAACCGATTAAACTTTCTGACGGCACAGAAAGAAAATTCATCAACGATAATGATACGCTGACCATCTGTGGCTTTGGAGAAAAGGATGGAATACGAATTGGGTTTGGGGAAGTGAAAGGAAAAGTTTTACCTGCAAAATGAAAATTACTTTCCTCGGAACCGGCACATCGCAGGGCGTTCCCATCATAGGGTGCAAGTGCAGGGTGTGTGATTCTGTAAATCCAAAAGACAAACGGCTTCGTTCTTCGGTAATGATAGAAGTAAATGGAAAAATATTTGTGATTGACACAGGTCCTGATTTCCGCCAGCAGATGATTAGAGAAAGAGTGGATAGAATTGATGCCGTTATTTACACTCACGAGCACCGCGACCATGTGGCAGGATTGGATGATTTGCGCGCATTTAACTTCATCATGAAAAAGAAAGTGGATTTGTATGCGACCACGCATGTTCAACAGGCGATTCACGAGCAATTCGGCTACGTGTTCAAAGAAAAAAAATATCCCGGTATTCCGGAAGTTACTCTTCACACAATTGAAAACATACCCTTCAGCATTTTAGGCGTTGAGTTCATTCCTATTCTTGTAAAGCACATGCATCTTGATGTATTGGGTTTTCGTGTCGGCAACTTTACTTACATCACCGATGCAAACTTCATTCCCGAAGAAGAGAAGAAAAAAATTTACGGCTCAGAAGTTTTAGTGCTGAACGCACTGAGAAAAGAATCGCATCCATCTCACTTTACTTTAGATGAAGCGATAAAACTCGCGCAGGAATTAAAATGTAAAAAATCTTTTTTCATCCACATGAGCCATCAAATTGGTTTACATGAAGAAGTGGATGATGAACTGCCAGAGAATATTCACTTGGCGTTTGATGGACTACACATCAACGCTTGACGTTAGAGGTTAGAAGTTTGTCGTTCAAACCTCAAACATCCAACGCCTAACCTCTAACAGACTTTTTCATTTCTTCTGCCGCGGATCTAACGCATCTGTAAGCGCTTCTCCTATTAAATTAAAAATCGTGACCGTTATGAAAATCGCAGAGCCGGGAAGAATAGCGAGCCACCATGCGGATGGAGATTGTCTCGCAGCAGCGAGCAACGAGCCCCACGTAACCGTTTCGGGAGAAACTCCCACACCAAGAAAAGAAAGTGTCGCTTCAATTAATATGGCAGTCGCTATTCCAAAAGCGACAGCAATCAGAACCGGAGAAAGCGCATTGGGGATCGCGTGGCGGAGAATCACTCTCCACTCAGGATAGCCGAGCGCATGCGTGGCTTCAATATATTCCAGCGAACGAATGCGAAGCATTTCTGCGCGCATGAATCGGGCGATGGTAGGCCAGGAAGTCAGCCCGATAATCACCATCACGATATAAATAGAAGGGCGAACAACAATCGCTGAAATAGAAATAATAAGCAGGAGCGTTGGGACGGAAACCATCACTTCTATAAATCGGGAAATGATGATGTCAACAGGAACGGAAATTTTTTTTCGGAGAAAGGGAATGAACTTAAAGGGAATCGCAAAAAGATTTCCTGCGATAAGAACTACCATCATTATGAGAAGAGAAAATAATATCTCAATAAAAAATTTACCAAATGAAATTGCCAGCGCATCTGTAATTTCATACGAACGGGCAATGAATGCCCAGAAGATGGCAAGAAAGAAAAAAATAAGATTCATGATAACACTCGCTCTTGAAATTTTTAACCGCTCATCCCCGAAATATCCCGCGAGCGCACCAATAAAAATTCCGAACAAGGACGCAATGCCCATTGAAATTAATCCTACCGTCAAAGCAATCCTTGCTCCGTGAATCATTCCCGCAAGAACATCCCTTCCGAGTTCATCGGTACCGAGCCAATGTCTCCATCTCGCAGAAGAAACATGTTGTTCTCCGAATGGGCTGACTGAATGCGTATTATCTCCATCCAAATTTTCTGGCGAATACGGGACAGGAGAAAACATGACCCAGTCATACGGAAAAGTTTTCCAGTCAACATTCTGAAACTCCTTCTGCCACTGAGCAATTCCCAAATCAACCGCGTAAGAATGAAATGCGGGAAAATAATAACTGCCCTGATATTTTGCAATGAGCGGTTTTTCATTCGCAAGAAAATCGGCAAGCAAGGCGATGAGAATAAAAAAATAAAGAAAGCGGAGAGAATAAACCCCAAGGCGGTTGTGCGCGAATTGTTTTTTTAGGTTTTGCAGGAAAAAAGATTTTCCGTGAGATTCAGATAACATCTCATCTGATTTGTGAAATGGATTTAAGATGAATTTGAGAATTCGCTTCACGTTATATGATAAATGTTTTACACACCCCTGCCCCTCTCAAGAGGGGAAAGAGGGGAAATCATCCGTACTTCAGAATTCTGACCATTGATTTAATATTAAACATTCGGGTTGCGAATGCCCAAATACCAGACGCGATTACCATGATAGAAAAATTTACCATCCAGTTTTTATGAATCCCTTTTGAAAAATAATTTATCAGAACCACGCCCGCAATGAAAACAATCAGCGTCAGGATTAATCTGTAATTAATTTTGAACTTAAAAATACTCTGAACAATCAGCACTTGAATGAGCGCTGTGAGAAACTGGGTTATCAAACTTGAAACCGCAGAGCCAGCCGCCTGAAACCTTGGGATCAAAAATAAATTCAAAACGATGTTAATGAGAATGCCGCTTGCTGCCATCAGGTTGAGTTCACGCAGGTTTCCATTGGCGGTGAGCAGTGTTCCGAAAATATAGGTGGTGGAAATAGCCATGAAGCAAGCCATCAGCATGGAAAAAATTATGGCTGACTCTTCGATGTGTTCGTGGTACATGAGCCCCATCAGTTCTTTGGAATAAAAAAAACAGCCAATGGCAATTACCACGGCAGGCGTCATGAGCAGGATGAAGGCAATTTTCACTAATGCTTCGACTGATTCTTTGTATTTGAGCATGCGGGAAAAAATAGGAAGGAGCAAACCGGCAAAGAGAAACGCAATCATATTAGTTGCATCTAATATGCGATACCCCTGAGCATAAATTCCTGCCTGCTGCGCTCCATCCGGAAGCATGCGCTCAAGCATAACGGTGTCGAGTCGGTTATAAAAAGTCATCAATAAAACAAGCACCGCAAACGGAAAACTTTTTTTCAATATCATCATGGCAAAGGCGCGGCTCAGTTTCAGTTTTATAAATTCGGTTTTGCCAATCACGATAATAAATGCGATACATGCCGTAACAAAATACGCGATGGTTTGTGCATACACATAGTGCATGATGTCTAATTTTTCGTTCAGCACATTTCCCCAGAGAAGGAAAACACAAAGGACAATCATGATGAAGCGGTCAAGAACAGAAACAATGCTGTCGAGCCAAAAAATGTGAAGCCCGGCAATGTTTGAACGCAGATACATGACAAAGGAAATGAGGAATTGATTTAATCCAAGGATTAGCAGAATCTTCATGAACCGAAAGTCATAGCCGATGATTAATCCCAATATAACTGTAATTGCAATATATAAAACTGCAAGAAAAAATTTGAGAACTACAAGGGAGGAAAAATGTTTTGTGAGAAGATGGTTGTTCTGGGCGATGTTCTTATTGTTGAAATTGGTTATTCCAATATCAAGAATGATGTTGAGCAGAAAGGAAAAATTAAAGAGCGCGAAATAAATTCCGAAGTTCTCAGCGCCTACCTGATTCTGCACTTCCCTGTCAATTCCTAAAATCCAAAATGGCTTGATGAGCAGATTGAGGAAAAGAAGAAAAGCAAGGTTGGTGACGAACTTTTTTTGCATTACTGAATAATCAGGAATTCCACCCTGCGGTTTTTCTGCTTGCCTTCTTCCGTATCGTTTGGTGCGATGGGTGCGGTGGGTCCGTACCATTTCAGGACAATGCGTTTTGCATCAATTCCTTTTTTATTCACAAGATATTTTTTTACCGATTCCACTCGCTTCTGCGAAAGTTTCATATTGAACGGCACGGATGCAACATTATCTGTATGCCCTGAAAGTTTCAATCGCCATGCAGGATTTTGATCCAGCAGTTCTGCAAGCAAATCCAATCCGTCCATAGAAGAAGGACGTATCACGTCTTTTCCAAAATCAAATTCCAGCGAGGTCATTGCCTTCATCACTTTTTCCGCCTGTTCCTTTTTAAGTTGTATCTGCACATCGGCAATATCCAATTTGCCGAGTTTGTTTTCATCCGTGACAAGTTGTTCAAAGTGAAAAAATCCATCAGCGCCTCTGCGCGCAACTCTCACATATTTTCCTGTTCCCACAGTTACTTCATTCACAATGAGAACATCATACGATTCGAGATTGAATAGAACGCTTTCGTCCGGAGGTAAGTGCGTAAAAATAAATTTGCCTTCTTTATCTATTATAGCAGTAGCAATAATATTTCCTTGCTTATCCAACAGATGGAGTTTGGCGTACGGACAGCCCTCATTTTCTTTCGGACCTGGTTTTTCCGGACATCGGTCTTCTTTGTCAATGATTTCATCGCCATCTTTATCTGGACAGCCAAATGTTTCCACGCTACCTGAATCATCGGGGCATAAATCATTTTTATCAATCACGCGGTCGCGGTCGCGGTCAGGACATCCATTGAACTCAGGCAAGCCCGCATCGTCAGGACAAGAATCTTTTTTATCTGTAATCTTATCACCATCTTTATCCGGACAACCATTCAACTCAACAATTCCCGGTTCATCGGGGCAAGAATCGTTTTTGTCAATAATTTTATCTCTATCGCGATCCGGACATCCGTTGAATTCCGGCAATCCTGGAGTATCAGGGCAGTCGTCTTTGTCATCAGAAATATGGTCGCCATCACGATCGGGGCATCCCATGAATTCCCAAGTGCCTGGAACTTCTTTGCATTTATCTTTCTTGTTCGATACCTTATCTTTGTCTTTATCTTTCGGCTTATGATGCCTGATAAAAAATAGTTTCAGAAGGACATGAAAATCCGCACTGTATATATCCTGATTGCCGAGAAGAGGCGCGAGATTATTTGTTCCAACGATAAGCGGACCAAGGCGGGCAGATAAACCTAAATTCAGGTTTCGGTAGGCGTTGTATGAAACAGGTACAAATACTCCAAACCATTTCCAATCCCAACGCGGAGTAATGCTGAACGTGGTGAGTTCATGAACTTTGTCTCTGTTCTTTGAAAATTTAAATGCGTAATACGCTGTGAAGTTTGCATAGAAATCTTTCCAGATGTTGTAATCCACCTGCAAACTGAGTGCGGTGGGCAAATTCATTTTGAAATCCTGAATTCCTTCACGCAGTTGGAAGCGGGTTGCAATAATGCTGTCGATATTCACCATTACACCATTAGCTGTATCCATTTTTAAGGTGTCTATTCTCCAACTGCGAATATCCGCTGTGAAATCTCCCACGGTGGATTTTTCAAATCGTATTCTGCCGATATCTAGGATAGAAAATCCAGCGCGGAGTTTGTATTTATTTGCATAGCGCATATCAAGTCCGGTTTTTCCATCCATGTCGTAACGGTATTTACTGCGCTCAGGTCTCCATTCGTAAACCGCTCCTAAATCAAATCCGAATGAAGGCTTAGACGCAAACTGATATTTTATCATATCGTCCTCAAGAGAAAAAGAATTTGAATGTCCATAATTTACGCTCGTATTGTAAATGGAAAGTGTGGTGTCGCTCTCAAAGTTGTAATCAAAATTGTCTACGTAAACATACGAAGCCCAAAGTCCCTGAAGAAATTTTACGCGGGCGCCTGCCTTAATAAATTTATCATTATCATCTTTGAGAACTCTCGCGTAAGTCGCTCCGTATTCTATCCACGTCATTGCCTGAATGCTCACTTGTTTGTTCGTGAGGCGTGTTTTCCAGTTTGCGGTGTCCTGTAGTTCTTTCCACAACTGGTGAGCGAGCGGCTGTTCCAATCCATCTATATTTACAAAAGTTCTTTCTCTCACATTCAGCGCGATGGCGTGCTTGGGAGAAAGTGTAATCATGAAAGAGGGAAGAACTAGTTGATGGCTCAAGAAAACTGACTTGCGGTCTGAGTTCACTCTCTCGATAAGATATTTTTGTGCGAAGAGAGAATCTTCAAATGCTGTCTTCCTGTTTTTTATTGCTTCTTTTTTAATGCCGATGTAATTGTTAGAAAATTTGAAACTGAAGCCGACCAACGTCATATCAAACTTGTAGCGGCTGTCTGCAATGCTTGCCGGGTTCAAATCAATCCCACTTACACCAGCGTAATTACTATTTGCGTAGCCGAGAAAATCCTGGGAAAAGGAAATGAAAAATGAAAAATGAAAAATGAAAAACAGGAGTATGAAGCGGAGTTTTTTCAAGGGAAACAAAATGTACGCTACAAAGATAAAATTTTACTGATAAATCAGAAATCCAATTCCATCTGAGAAGGAAGAAGCGTAAAACTTTTTCTGTGATGCTCGGTTGCGCCATATTGCTCTATAGCAAAGCGGTGCACACGGGTTGCGTATCCTTTATTCTGATTCCATGTATAGTTTGGAAATTTTTCGTGCAGCTCGTTCATATAATCATCCCTGTATGTTTTGGCGAGGATGGAGGCGCAGGCAATGGAAAGATATTTTCCGTCTCCCTCAATAATACACTGGTGCGCAATTTTTTTTCCTGACCGGGAGTTGTATTTTGTGAAACGATTGCCGTCAATCAGAAGCAGTTCAGGTTCAAATTCCAATTTTGCGATGGCGCGGTGCATGGCGAGAAAAGATGCGTTGAGAATATTTAACTCATCAATCTCATCCACACTTGCCATTTCAACAGCATAAGCAAGCGCAACTTTTTCAATAACGGGCCGAAGTTCCCTGCGGATTTCATCCGAAAGTTTTTTGGAGTCATTAACCTTTTCCAAATACTTCAAATCTTTTTTCAGGTCCTTCTGTAAAATCACTGCTGCTGCAAACACAGGACCAGCAAGGCATCCCCTGCCCGCTTCATCGCAGCCGGCTTCCAAGAGGGACTTATCGAAATAGGGTTTTAGCATTTATTTTGCCGAAATTACTTTTTCGATGCAACTCCACAACTTCTCGGCAGTTTTATCCCAGGAAAAATTTTCTCTTTGTTTTTGTCCGTTCATTATTAATTGATTTCTCAAAGTTTCATCTTTATAAATTCTCATCATGCCATCTTTTATAGAATCCACAGAGAAAGGGTCAACAAGCAGTCCTGCATTTCCTGCGACTTCCGGCATGGATGTAACGTTTGAAGTTATCACAGGCACATCGCAGTACATTGCTTCCACAATCGGAATTCCAAAGCCCTCAAAGTATGGAACAAAAACTAAAGCGAGCGCTGCAGCCATCACATCTTTCAAATCATTTGTGCCCAATCGCCCTGTAAAAATAACATCGCTTTTGAATTGCATATTCTCAAAAACAGTTTCAATATCACCGGTTTTCCACATTTTTTCACCAGCAATAACTAATTTCATTTTTGATGGTTCTGATTTTTTGAATTCATCAAATGCCTGCAATAATCTCGCAACATTTTTTCTTGGATGAAGCGCTCCGACAAAAAGAAAATATTCTTGTCCTTGAGAATATTTCTGCCGAACAATTTTTTTCTGTTCTTCTACAATAGGCTTGAACAATTCATTAGCCCCATCATACACCACATCAATTTTATCGGGTGAAATTTTGTAATGTTTCGAAATATCTTGTTTGGAATATTCTGAAACAGTCGCAATGCGATTTGCTTTCTTAGCAAACTGCGGAAAATATTTCTTGTAATACTTTCTGGCGAGAAAAGGAATGTCTTGCGGATAATGTTCAAAATTCAAATCGTGTATCACCGCAATGGACTTACATTCTTTCATTCCGGCAGGAGCAGAGAAACTCAGCGAAAGAAAACCATCGGGCGAAAGAAACAAATCGGGCTCGTGCTTGTGAAAAAATTTCGGGAGCGATTGCTCAAACCACCAGTACCACAGAAAAGGATGTCGTGCTTGCGGACCAACAACTATTGGAGAAATATTCTCTGAAAAAATAAATTCTTCCGAGAAAGGGCGATCAAATAAAAAAAGAAATTTATGATCTGAATGATTTTTCGTAATCCGCTTCAGCGATTCATAGGTGAACCAGCCAATTCCTTCGAGTTGGTCTTTTATTAGTAAGCGGGTATTTACTGCGATTGTCATAGAAGCCCACCCTAACCCTCCCGAAGGAGGGAACTTTTTGATGGTTGACAAATATATACAAGAAAAACAATTTGCTCCTTCCCTTCGGGAAGGCGGGGGATAGGCTTCTTACAGCCAACCTTTCTCAAACATATCTCTGGTATGATATGAAATAATTATATCCGCTCCTGCACGAGAAAAAGCGTGCATATTTTCCATTACAATTTTCTGTTCGACAATCCAACCGTTTTTTGCTGCCGCTTTCACCATGGAATATTCACCCGACACATTGTAGCATGCAACAGGTAATAATGTATTCGCTCGAAGATTTGAAATCACATCCATATAGGCGAGCGCGGGCTTCACCATTAAAATATCTGCGCCTTCCTGCTCATCGAGCAATGCCTCTTTCAATGCTTCACGTCCGTTTCTGAAATCCATCTGATAAGATTTTCTATCGCCTTTCTGCGGAGCAGAGTCAGCGGCTTCGCGAAACGGACCATAATAAGATGAAGAAAACTTTATGGCATACGACATTATCGCAGTATTCTCAAAATCTTTTTCATCCAGTAAATTTCTGATTGCTCCAACGCGTCCATCCATCATATCAGAAGGAGCAACCATGTCAGCACCCGCCTGAGCGTGAGCAAGTGCCATTTTCGCCAGCACTTCCACCGAAGAATCATTGTGCACATAATCATCGTGCAGAATTCCGCAATGACCGTGCGTAGTGTAAGCGCACACGCATACATCCGTAATCACATAAATATCATCGCCAAATTTTTTCTTGAGTTCTTTCACTGCTTTCACTACCACCGAATTGTTGCTGAACGATGAACTTGCGTCTTTGGTTTTTTCTTCCCCCACCCCAAACAGCAAAATTTTATTTACGCCAAGTTTCAATCCTTTCTCAGCATCTTTCAATAGCTCATCCACCGAAAAATGATTGATACCCGGCATCGGTTCGATCTTGTGAACAATTTTTTTTCCGGGAACAATAAAGTACGGATAGATGAACATGTCTTTGCTCAATCGTGTTTCCGCAATCATCTCACGAATGATTGGATTTGTTCTTAGTCTTCTTGGTCGTATGTTCATTGTATGTATTGTTTTAAATTGACATTACCGCCTGTACCAATCCTAAATCATCAAACGAAGCGGGTAGTTTGTTTGCTTTAATACCAAAAGAATTCAAGGCATTTGCCGTAGCATTTCCAATTGCCACTACTTTCTGCTCATCACTAATTTTATTCTTCTCAAAAAATGCTTCTACATTGCTCGGGCTTGAAAAAACTAAAAGTTGGCAATTGGCAATTGGCAGTTGACAATCGCTGTTTTTAATTGTTTCGTAAACGATTACATCAATTACATTTTCTTTTTTCGGCAACTGCAGTTGAATGGTTTTCATGCTTTCTTTTGCCTGTGGAAATAAAACTGTTTTACTTCCCACCAACGCTGAGAATTTTTTTCCCGTCATCCGCGTATCATCCGAACTGCCGATAAATTCAGCACGCTTGCCGTATTTACGGATTGCTTCTGCAGTGGATTTTCCCACCGCTCCAAACTTTGTTCGTTCTACATTTGGCTTTTGTTCAAAGAAATGTTTCACCGCGTTCTTACTGGAGAAAAACACCCAATCTGTTTTCATAAACTTTCGCATAGGAATTTGTTTTATCTCAATCAGCGATTGCGCAAAAACTTTATAGCCGTTTGCTTTCAGACAATTTTTAAAAAAATCATTTTTGCGAAAATCTCTGCTGATGAAAACAGAACACGGTTTTATATTTTTTATTTTCTCAACGACTTTTTCAGCAAGTCCATATATTTTTTTTGACTCTACATAAACATATTTAGGAAACTTATTCCAAGAATCTGCTTTCGAAATTCTCACTTTATAAATTGTTTCTCCTTTTTCATTCTCCTCTTTTTCACAGATAACTCCAAGTGGAAGTTGGCATCCTCCATCAAACAAATTCAATATTTTTCTTTCCACAGCAATTGTTTCGGCAACTTCTTTATTGTTTAAGGCCTGAAGTTTTTCAAATAGTTCTTTATCGTCTTCTCTTATCTGCAAAGCCAAAACACCTTGAGCAGGTGCGGGAATAAACTCATGCACATCTAATTTTTCGCAATGAAATTCATCCAAACCAATTTCTAATCTGGCAACACCAGCATTAGCAATTAAAATCGCATCGTATTTTTTATCTCTAAGTTTTTGAATTCGCGTTGGAACATTTCCGCGAAGGTCTTCCAACCTAACATCGCTGCGCCACGCCAGCATTTGCGATTTTCTTCTTGCCGAAGAAGTTCCTACAACCGCATTTTGCTTCAAAGAAAATTTTTGTTTCTCATCCACCGCATTTTTATTTATCAGCAAGAGTTCGCTGGGGTCTTCACGCTCTGATACTGCTGCGATGATTAATCCTTTAACCAAATCGGTGGGCAAATCTTTATGAGAATGAACTGCTAAGCCAATTTCTTTTTTCAATAAAGCATCTTCTATTTCTTTTGTAAAAAATCCTTTGCCTTCCATTTTATCCCAACTCAGGTTTTGTTCTATGTCTCCTTTTGTTTTTATGATTTTAATTTCACAATCAATTTTTTTTTTCTTGAGTTTACCTAAAACAAAATTGGCTTGCCACAATGCAAGGTCGCTTCCTCTGCTTCCTATGATTATTTTTTTTGACATTTATAGGGATTGCTTCTGTCGCGAAACGCACCATCGCAATGACGTTATCGAGAGGATTCGTCAATAAGAATTTCCTTTGCCATTTTCATCGGCATGCTGATGTATTTTTTCTCGAGGTAGGCAATCACTTTGTCAAACGTTTCTTTTGACTGCGCGTCAAGTTTTTCTATGTCTTTGACAAATACTTCATTCACTGCGGTGTCGTAAATTTCCTTTACCTTCTTTGGGACATCACTCATTGCGATTTCCACTTTTCGCGCTTTGAACAACTGGTGAAATTCTGAAATATGATGAGAAATTATTTTTTTGCACGCATCCATTTCTTTTTGACGCTCACGTAAATTCTGCTCAGCAATCGTTTTGAGATTATTGATGGCGATAAGATTTACATCGTACTGTTTCAAAACTTCTTCATCCAAATCATTTGGCACAGCAAGGTCCACTACAATTTTTTTGCTCATATCATTTCCAACCAGCGAACTGTAAATTTCTTTTGTGATAATAGGATTGCTTGCGCCTGTGCAGGAAACAATCACATCAAATCCATTTTTATAATTTTTCAAATCATCCAGAGAAAATGCTTTTCCGTCTAGTTCGTTCGCAAGTTTTTGTGCGTGTTCAAGCGTACGATTGAAAACAGCAAATTTAGTGATGCCGTGCTTCTTTAAATACTTCGACATTAAAGACGCAGTTGCTCCAGCGCCTATGATGAGAAAGCACGCATCAGGTTTTACGTGAAGTTCTTTGAGTTTTCTATAGGCAAGCGAAACAACAGAAACAGGTTTATTGGCAATATTTGTTTTGGTATAAACTTCCTTTGCGCACTCAATTGTTTTCTGAATAACAAGGCGGAGCAAATCGCCTGTCAAATTAAGTTTGTGGCAAAGTTCGTATGCGTTACGAACCTGCGTGATAATTTCCCGTTCGCCAACCACCAACGAATCCAGTGAAGATGCGACATTGAAAAGATGGTTGAGCGCTTCTTCATTTTCAAAAATTATAGCCGAAAAAATTGTTTTCTCCGCATCTTCCGATTTCATTTCAGGATAAACCGAAAGAATAAATTTCTTTGCGAAGTTTTTATCAACGGATTGGGAGGTGTTTAGCAAAAATTCCACGCGGTTGCAGGTAGAAAGAAACATCAGTTCATCAATTCCCATTTTCGTTTTCAAATCACAAAGACGATTCTTCCATTCCTTTTCATCAATGTGAAATTTTCCGATGTCAGAAATATCAAAATTCTTATGTGTGACAGCTATGGTTTTGAAGCGATACATATACTCCTGCAAATCTCGAAAAAGAGAAAAGTTAAACTGTCATGGAATTGTCAAGAAAAAAAGATGCGGAGAGATAGGAAAAGGATTCAGGCGAATGATTTCATATTGGTTCTTATGGGAATTCCTTTTTCTTTTAGAAACTTTTTTAACTCGGCAATTTCAATTTCCTTAAAATGAAAAATGCTTGCGGCAAGTGCTGCATCTGCTTTTCCTTTTGTAAATACTTCTGTAAAATGCTCCATGGTTCCTGCTCCGCCTGATGCAATGACAGGAATGGAAAGTGAAGAAGCAATTTTTTCTGTGAGTTCAATTGCAAATCCGTTTTTGGCTCCATCGTGGTTCATAGAGGTGAGAAGAATTTCTCCTGCTCCTCTCTGTTCCGCTTCTTTTGCCCATTGAAAAGCGCCAATATCTGTTGCGGTTTTTCCACCGTTGAGAAAAATCTTCCATGAATTGTTAGTTTGTTTTGCGTCAATAGATACAACAACGCACTGGCTTCCGAACCTTTTTGCCAAATCAGAAATCAGGTTTGGATTTTTCACAGCGGAAGTGTTGATGGAAATTTTATCTGCGCCTGAATCCAGCAAGAGAGAAACATCATCCACTGAACTTATTCCTCCGCCAACGGTGAAAGGAATATTCACTTTGACTGCAATTTTTTTTACGAGTTCGGAAAGCGTTTTTCTTTTTTCGTTAGTGGCTGTGATATCGAGGAAAACTAATTCGTCAGCACCATTCTTCGCATAATACTCTCCGAGTTCAACGGCATCGCCAGCATCGCGGAGGTTTTCAAAGTTCACGCCTTTGACTGTGCGTCCGTCTTTTATATCGAGGCAGGGAATGATTCTTTTCGCTAACACGATTCAGGATTGGGATTGTATTTTCTTCGCCCGCTTTCTGCTGGAAAAAACTGCTGCGGGAACATTTCTCGCGGTCTCTCGCTGGATTTTTTTCTGCTCCTCAATCGGAAGATGGATTATTTTCTGGCATTCGCCCGAACAGCAGGATTCAAATTTTTTTCTGCACGATTCGCACTGGATGAAAAGCAAATGACATCCGTCATTCGAGCAGTTGTAATGCGTATCGCATAATGTTCCACATTGATAACATCGGCTGATGATTTCTTCCGTAATGCGCTCGCCCATCCGTTCGTCAAACACAAAATTCTTTCCCTTGAATTTGGATTCGAGCCCTTTGGATTTTACTTGTCGGGCATATTCGATGATGCCGCCATAAAGTTGGTTTACATCTTTGAAACCATGATGCTTCAGATAGGCGCTTGCTTTCTCACAGCGGATTCCTCCAGTGCAGTATAAAAGAATTTTTTCTTCTTCTTTTCCCTGAAGAATTTCTTTCACCATCGGAAGTTCCTGACGGAAACTGTGCGCTTCGGGGCAAATGGCATTTTCAAATTTTCCTACTTCGCTTTCATAAAAGTTTCTTACATCTACAACGATAGAATTTTTTTTCTTCATTGCCTCATTCCATTCTTCGGCAGATAAGTGTTTGCCTACATTTGCAACATCAAACGCATCATCGCTCAATCCGTCAGCAACAATTTTTTTTCGGATTTTTATGGTGAGTTTGTAAAATGATTTTCCGTTATCTTCCACAGCGATTTTAAAAGGAACATTCGCAAATCTCTTATCGGAATATAATTGCTGTTGAAATTTTTCAAAATTATCTTCGGGAATGTTCATCTGCGCGTTGATGCCTTCGTGCGCGAGATAAATTCTTCCGAAAATACTTAATGCTTCCCATTTCTTCAAAAATTCCCCGTAAAGTTTTTCAACATCATCAATAATCACATAACGGTAAAAAGAAAGCGTTATCCGCTTGAAGGATTCTTCATGAAGGCGTTTCAATAATTCTTTTCTGGAAGGAAATTTTTGAACTTTCATGAGGGATTAGAAGGGTGATTATTCTTCATAAATTGATTTCCCTCAAAGTTAAGATTTTTATACTTTAGCGCCTCTTAAAAATATGAGTACAGCAGAGAAAATACTTGTGATTGGTTCATCGGGGCAGATTGGAACGGAACTCACTGAAAAACTTCAGGAGATTTATGGAGCAGGAAATGTTATTGCTTCTGACATCAAAAAGCCAAACCATTGCGATGGAATTTTTGAAGAACTGGATGTGCTGGATGAAAAAAAACTGAATGAAATAATTTCAAAGCATAAAATTTCACAGGTTTATCTTCTTGCCGCGCTACTTTCCGCCTCCGCAGAAAAAAATCCGCAGTTTGCTTGGAAACTCAACATGAATAGTTTGATTAATATTCTTGAACTTGCAAAAGAAAAAAAGATTAAAAAAATCTACTGGCCAAGTTCCATTGCTGTATTTGGACCCTCAACTCCAAACGAAAATGTTCCGCAATATACCGTGATGGACCCAACAACCATTTACGGCATCAGCAAACTGGCCGGTGAAAGATGGTGCGAATATTATTTTTTGAAATATGGAGTGGATGTAAGAAGCGTGAGATATCCGGGACTTATCAGTTATAAATCTCCGCCAGGCGGAGGCACTACTGATTATGCAGTGGAAATTTTCTATAAAGCAATTGAAAAAGGCAGTTATAATTGTTTTCTTTCTGAAAATACTATTCTTCCTATGATGTATATGCCAGATGCACTTCGCGCCACTATTGAGTTAATGGAATGTGCTGAAGAAAATGTGAAAATCAGGTCTTCCTACAGCATAGCAGGAGTAAGTTTTTCTCCGAAAGAAATTGCATCGGAAATAAAAAAACAGATTCCGAAATTCTCCGTATCATATCAGCCGGATTTTCGTCAGCAGATTGCTGATTCATGGCCGAAAAGCATTGATGATTCACAAGCAAGAAAGGATTGGAAATGGAAACATAATTATTCTCTAAAGGATATGACAACAGACATGCTTGAGAACCTATCAATACACTCACATGCAAAAACATAACTCTTCACCTATAAATTAAGCAAAAATGAGCGATGATATTAGCACAATCATCGTCTAAAAACCATCATTCGTCTAAAAGTCGCATTAACCTGTTGTATGGGAACAAATAATAGCCTACATTTACTTTATGTATCACAATAAAAATTTTATGAAAGGACTGTTGCTTTTAGCACTTATCTGCCAAGGAGCCCTTGCTCAATCTACGAACAGTGATACGCTCCAAAACTATACTGACCCAGCAACTGGACTCAAGCAGGGTTATTGGATTGTATACAACAGTGTTAAAAAACTCCCCAATTATCCAGCCGAAGCAAAAGTAGAAGAAGGCAAATTTACTGATAGTAAAAAAATAGGAATTTGGAAAATGTATTTTCCAAATGGCAATGTAAAAAGCGAAATCGCATACATAGAAAATCGTCCAAAAGGATACGCGAAAATGTATTATGAGAGCGGAAAACTTCAGGAAGAAGGAAATTGGGAAAACAACAGATGGGTTGGCGATTACAAGTCATACTATGATAACGGACAGGCATTTTATAATTTCAAATACACTAACACAGGAAAACGCGAAGGAAAGCAGGAGTATTTTTATGATAACGGGAAAGTAATGATGACGGGTGAAATGAAGGACGGCAAAGAAACTGGTGTGTGGGAAGGGTATTATGAAAATGGCGACCTTCGTGATAAAAAATCATTTAACGATGGGGCTTTGGATCCTGAGAATACTGAAATATATGCTCCTAAACAACCTTTGCCACCCAAGAAAGAAGAAATTTCAAAAGAACCGCCTAAAATTGCTGACGCAACCAAAGAAAAAACCAACGCTGCACAAAAACCATTTGACGGAAACGGATATGCTAAATTATTTCTTGCTGGCGCTAGGATATCCAAGGATGGAGAATTCAAAAACTACCGCTTGATTGAGGGAAAAGATTATATATATAATACTGACGGAATCCTTGAACGCATCGCTGTTTATAAAGCCGGAAAATACGTAGGTGATGCTCCTATTGAAGATAAAGACAAATAGTTCCAAACTATACTTTTGCTTTTCCTTTTAGTCCCGATTGATTCGACTCATCGGGACTAATTTTTTTATCTACTTTCGTCTGAAATTATGACGCTTCAGCAGATAGAAATATATAACACACTTTCTCGCAAGAAGGAAAAATTCACTCCTCTCAACCCTCCATTTATTGGAATGTACGTTTGCGGGCCAACTGTTTATGATGATGTGCATCTCGGTAATTGCCGAACATTTATGTCTTTTGATTTGATTTACCGGTACCTTGTTCATTCAGGATATAAAGTACGCTATGTGCGCAATATTACCGATGCAGGTCACCTTGAAGGCGACCGTGATGAAGGCGGTGATAAGTTTGCAAAAAAAGCGAAACTGGAACAAGTTGAGCCAATGGAGATTGTACAGAAATACACTGTTGGGTTTCACGAAGTAATGAGATTGTTCAACACACGTTCGCCAAGCATTGAGCCCACTGCAACGGGTCATATTTCTGAGCAAATTGAAATGGCAAAACAAATTATTGAATCCGGTTTAGGATATGAAGCAAACGGAACGGTTTATTTCGATGTAGAAAAATATTCAGCAAAAAATAATTACGGAACGCTTTCAAACAGAAAACTGGAAGAACTTCTGGAAGGCACTCGCGAACTCGAAGGGCAGGATGAAAAAAAAGGGCGATTGGATTTTGCGCTATGGATAAAAGCAAAACCCGAGCACATTATGCGCTGGCCATCGCCTTGGGGATGGGGATTTCCCGGATGGCATATTGAATGCTCTGCTATGAGCACAAAATATTTGGGAACCACTTTCGATATTCACGGAGGAGGGATGGATTTAATTCCTACACATCACACAAATGAAATCGCGCAATCGCACGCATGCAATCATTGCGAGCCAGTGAAATACTGGATGCACACGAATATGCTCACAGTTAACGGAGTTCGCATGTCAAAGAGTGCAGGCAATGGATTTCTCCCAATGGAACTATTTACAGGAAGTCATCCGCTCCTGACCAAGGGATATTCTCCTATGACGGTGAAATTTTTTATGATGCAAACGCATTATAGAAGCACGCTTGATTTTTCAAATGAAGCACTACAAGCGTCCGAAAAAGGATTTGAACGTTTGATGAACGCATTTAAAACTCTGGAGCAACTCAAGCCATCAGACAAGTCTTCTTCTGATATAAAAGCGCTTAACGTGAAATGCTACGAAGCAATGAACGATGATTTCAATTCTCCCGTTCTGATTGCGAATTTATTTGAAGGAGCGAGGATTATCAATTCCGTGAATGATGGCAAAGAAACCATTTCAAAATCAGATTTGGAACTTCTGAAAAAAACTTTCAATGATTTTATAGTTGATGTATTGGGATTGCAGGAAGAAGAATCTTCTTCTAACAATGACGAACTAGCCAATAACCTTATGAACCTCATTCTTGAAATAAGAAACGAAGCAAAAGCAAAAAAAGATTTTCCTACATCTGATAAAATCCGCGATGGGCTTGCAAAAACAAAAATCGCCATCAAAGACACCAAGTACGGCACTACCTGGGAAAAAGAAAAATAAATTCTGTGAAACAACTCATCCGATTTACTTCCTATTTCCTACTTCTTACTTCTTACTTTTTTTCATCCTGTTCAGGTGACACAACTATTGACGAAAACAATAACACAACAACAAATAATACTCCTGCCCTTCCTCCCGCTCCAAAGTTCAACGAAGATTCGGCTTATTCTTTTATAAAAGCGCAAGTGGATTTTGGTCCGCGTGTTCCAGGCACTGCCCCTCACGCAAAGTGCGCTGAATATTTTGTTTCGAAATTAAAATCGTTTGGATGGGATGTCGTTGTTCAGAACGGGAACGTCACAACCTATGACGGAAAAAAATTCAATCTGAAAAATATTATCGCTTCATACAAACCTGAAATCGCAAATCGCATTTTACTTCTCGCACATTGGGACACGCGCCCTTTTGCCGATCAGGATTCAATAAATAAAGACAAACCCATTGACGGTGCCGATGACGGTGCAAGCGGACCGGGCGTACTTGTTGAAATCGCAAGACAACTCAGCGTTTCAAAACCTGAAATCGGAATAGATATTCTGCTCGATGATCTGGAAGATTACGGAAAAGAAAATGACAACGGAACAAATACCTGGTGCCTCGGCACTCAGTATTGGTCAAAAAATCCTCACAAGCCGGGTTATATTGCGCAGTACGGAATTTTGCTCGACATGGTCGGCTCTAAGAACGCAACATTTCCGCGCGAAGGGCTTTCAAGGGAATACGCTCCTTATATCGTGAAAAAAATATGGAACAAAGCAGCGCATCTCGGCTATTCAAATTATTTTGTGTTTGAGGATGCAGGCTCAATCACTGACGATCATTTTTACGTAATCACAAACGCAAATATTCCTTGCGTGGATATAATCAACATGACTCCACCCAATCAGTTTGGTTCACACCATCATCGCCACACCGACAATATGAATGTGATTGATAAAAATACCTTGAAAGCGGTTGGACAAACTGTTCTGGAAATTTTGTGGGAAGAGCAGAAGCCTAAACCTTAAATGCCTCTCCCTAACCCTCTCCCAAAGAGAGGGAACTTTAGTTAAATATTTTTTGTGAAAATTATTTCTCCCTTCCCTTGGGGAAGGGATGGGGATGGGCTACTACTTTTTTATCTGCTCCAGCGTTTCATCCGCTTGTCTTTTATACCTGCTCTTTTCGTTGTTCTGAATCTGAATTAAATTCGTGCGCGCATTTTTCATGTCGTTATTCTTAATATACGCGAGCGAAGAATACCACTGCGCATCATCATAATATTTGCTGTTTTTGTTTGCAAGAATTTTGTTGAGGTTCACAAGCGCCTTTTCTGTCTGACCTAAACTCATGTACGAAACCCCGGAGTAAAACAACGCTTTCTCATCATTCGGGTTTTGTTTCAGGGTTTGTTCGAAATTCTTTACCGCTCCGCCATAATCTTCTTTGTCATATTTAATCATTGCGCTGTCTACTGCCATCAGACCATCTAAAGCAATAGTGCTTTCGAAAGTTCCAAACGCTACTGTAGAATCCATCATCTTTCCGCTTATTTCATCCCGCGATTCGGTTTGCGTTGCTTTTGTCTGCGATTGTGTTTCAGGCATGGGAGCCGAAGTGGAAGTTTGCGTATCAAAATATCCTCCTGAAACTTTTTGCGGTGCTTTTGACTTCTTTCCTTTGCCTCCGGATTTTCCTTCTTTTGATTTAGTTCCTGATTCAAGAGCGAGCACATCTCCTTCTCCGCTTTGAGCGCGGTTAACTTTATTCTCATCTACTCGCTCCCTGTCATCAGCGGTTTTCTTATCATCTTGTTTCGCAAGCATTGCTGACTTATCCTGAACGGGTTGATTCCCCGCAACAGAAGGCGTTCCCGATGTTGTTACAGTTTCAACATTTGTTACTGATGAGGATTGCGGTTTCTTCGATTCGTCTTTCTTGTCCTTTGCTTTAAGCGACTCTGATTCATTCTGATTTTTAGAAACTTCTTTGCTAACAAGCACAACATCTTCCAGAGCATCCGCATCACTGACAGTAACTTCCGATTTCGTTGTAACATTTCCTTTCGGAGTTATCTCAGCATTTTTATTGCGGTAAAAATTGTCTTCTTCTTTTTCCTCACGCTTCAGCACAGTAACATCCTGCTGTAATTGTTCTCCTTTCTGTGCAGTAATAGTTTTGAACTTGCCCGATTCTGTTTTTTCAGACCAGCCCAAATGTTTTTCTTTGGGAATATCTTTTCCTGATTTTGCACCAGCAACAGATGAAAAGGATGGAGATCCCTCTGCGAGAACTTTCTTTTCCGCTTCATCCAGAGCGACCTCTACAGGAGGTGGAGGCTCCTGTGCAGTAACTGGATTATTAGCATCTCTTCCAGTTTGTTCTTTGCCGGTTGTTGTTTCGTTATCCAAATCTGCTGGAGGCGGTTCAAATTTATCCGCAAACATTTTTTCTGCCGAAGCATTATCCATTTCCTTCATCGACATATTGGCTTTGAAAAACCAAACCAGTCCGACAACCAATATGATGGAGGCCGCAACAGCCAACTGAGTGCGGTATTGTTGCAAGAAAATTATTTTCACTTCCTTCTTCCCTACTCTATTCTGAATTTTCTGATTGAGTTCTGAAGTGATGGAAGAAATTTTATTGCCCGAAACCATGCTAAGCCCTTCCACCGCATCCGAACACATTTCACAGTCAATCAAATGCTTTTCAACCTCGTGCCTTTCAGCAGGAGGAAGTTTGCCAGCGATATACTTCGTCAGCATTTCTTCCGATACACAATCCGTGTGTTCAAATATGTTTTTCGGGTTGCTCACTTACTGCTTACTTTTTTAGTCGTCATAATAATTTTCAAATTCCGTTTTCCATTCTGGATATAACTTTTCACCTCTTTCATCGAATATCCTGTCATCTTCGCCACATCCTCGTATGATTTCTCCTGCAAATAAAAGAGTTCTATGCATATCTTTTGTCCTTCTTTCAATTCTTTAATTGCAGATTCCATCAAAGTCAGTTGTTTTTCTTTGTCTTCTCCATTAAGATGCAAATTCGATACCAATTCCACAGGCATGCCGTCATACTCGGGCTGAATCGTGCTGTCATCCGACTGATTATCATCGCCAAAATCACCCGTCAAATGACGCGGTAATTCAACATGGATTTTTTTACTGCGGAAATACATCAGGCAGTGATTCTTCGCCACCATGTAAAGCCAGCCCTTGAAATTATCTATGTTATGCCTGTGTAAATCCGTAATCAACTTTTCAAAAATCTGCATGACACCGTCCTTCGCCTCATCCTCATCCTTTAAATATTTCATGCACACGCCAAAAACCAAATGCGTGTAGCGCTGAAACAATTCGCCCACAATCGCATTGTCGCGCGTTTCCCGAAACTTTTTGACAAGTTCGGTATCTGAGCAGTCCTTTATATTATATGTAGAACTCAAGTTTGGTAATTCTCTGTAAATATCCAAAAATTTTCGCTCTTGTTTATGGAATCTTATTTCAACCAACATCTACCTAACAAACATTAAACCGAAAACAATTAAAACACTTAATAAAATGAAAAACAAAAACACTTCCGCAAAAATCTTTACAGCAATCGGAGTTACATCGTTGATGATTTCTCTGATGGCTTGGATGGCTCCAACTCATTATCAGCCAACAGTAGAAAATGATCTCATCAGATGGATCAAGAAAAGATCTTCCGAAGCAAATGCAAAACTGCCGGAAGAGCGCGTGTATCTACAGTTCGACAAGCCGTTTTATAATCCAGGTGAAACCATTTGGTTCTCCGCCTACCTGCGCAACGGGCAGAATTTAAAAGCAAGTTCGCAGAGCGATATATTAAATGTAGAATTCATTAATCCGAAAGGAAGCGTGGAGAAAACCATTCGCCTGATTGCGAAGAACGGAAAAGCGAGCGGAGATTTTATGCTTGATGAAGAATGCGCTGGCGGACTATATAAGGTAAAGGCATACACCAACTGGCAGAAAAATGATTCTTCGTTTTTTGAAAAAGAATTGACTGTTCAGGATGTTGTGTTGCCTGCGTTGAAAATGAAACTTGATTTCGACCGCAAAGCGTTTGGCGCGGGCGATGAGGTGTCTGCAAAAATTAAAATTGAAACTAACGAGAACAAACCACTCTCGTCCTACAAAATAAAATATATGGCGCAGATTGGCGGTGAAAAAATTGTAGAAGAAGCAACTATCACGGATTACATAGGAGAAAAGCATGTGAAGTTCACGCTTCCTGCGAAATTAAAAACCAACGATGGTCTTCTCAATATTATGATTGATTATCAGGGACAGACCGAATCTATCTCGCGTTCCATTCCTATTGTGCTTGGAAAAATAAATTTCTCGCTCTTCCCTGAAGGCGGAGATTTGATTCGCGGAATTGAAAGCAAAGTTGCTTTCCGCGCGCTGAATGAATTCGGCAAACCTGCTGATGTGGGAGGAATTGTTGTAAACAGCAAAGGAAAAAAAGTGGCTGACTTTTCCAGTTTCCATAACGGTATGGGTGCTTTTGAAATCACTCCCGCGCTTGGGGAAAAATATGTTGCAAAAATTACAAGTCCTGTAGGAATCGCAGAACAATATGAACTTCCTCAGCCATTGGACAGAGGTTATGTTTTATCCACACAACCTATTAACCAGAATGAAATTTTGCTGAACATCAGCACCACCGAGACAGAAGAACTTTCTCTCGTTGGACAGGTTCGCGGAAAAATCTGCTATGCAACAGCGATTGACGCAAAAGCAGGACAAAATGAAATTCTGATTCCGACAAGCGTTTTCCCTATGGGAGTTGTGCAGTTCACCCTGTTTGATTCAAAAGGAATCGAGCGCGCAGAGCGTTTGACATTCGTAAATAAAAATAATCAACTGAGTGTTTCAATTTCTACTGACAAAGAAAAATATCTTCCACGCGAAAAAGTAAATATGACCATCATGGTGAAAGACGAGCGCGGAATGCCTATGCCCGCGAATCTTTCCCTCAGCGTGGCGAACGACCAGTTGCTCGCTTTCGCGGATGATAAATCAGGAAACATTGTTTCAAAAATGCTTTTGGAATATGACATCAAAGATAAAATCGAAGAACCGAATTTTTACTTTGACACGAAAGAACCAAAATCAGAAAAGGCACTTGACTTTTTGATGATGACCAGCGGATGGAGAAGATTTACCTGGGAAAAAATCATGGCGGATGAATTGCCGGCCATCACTTACACAGGAGAAAAAGCAATCGTGTCCGGAACTGTGCTTGACGCTTACACCGGCAAACCCGTTGCTAACGCGAAACTCAAAGTAAGCACCGATGGCTCCACTGTTGAAACGGATGAGAACGGAAAATTTTCCCTCAACAAAATAGATCTGAGCACTGCAACCAATTTACTCGTGAGCGCAGGAAATTATGGTCAGCAGAACTACCCTGTTTATAATTACAATCAAAACCTTGCGTACTATTTATATCCTCACTACAACAATTATTATTACGGCTCTACTTCAACAACCACTAAATCTAAAAGCGGTGGATGGGGTAAAGTTGCGCAAAACGCGCCTGCTGGCGGTGTTGGAAACAAACATTTGGAAGGACAGGAAGATATTCCGATGGTTCAAAATCAAATTGCGCTTGATGGAATGGAAGAACGAGAACAAAATGTAGTAATAAGAAAGGAATCGCTGAAAAAAGATAAACCAAAAGTTGATGATAATTCAAAAGTGAAAAAAGAAGAAGACAAGAAAAATCAGAACAATGAAGTAGTGGCTAAGATTGAAAAAGAAAAGAAAGGAAAAATTGCAATGGATGACATGCGCGACAGAAAGTTCAGAGCGAACGAGGGTGATTTTGAAATGGGCAAGAAACAAGTTCAGCAAAATGCTGTAGTGTATTACCGCGCAAAACAATTCGCTTCACCAACTTACAAGCAGGGAGAATATCCTGAACAAAGAACAGATTTCCGTTCAACTGTTTACTGGAATCCGAATGTGCAGGTGGATAATTCAGGAAAAGCAGAAGTGTCGTTCTTCAATTCTGATGACATCACTTCTTTCAAAGCAACGGCTGAAGGAATAGGAAATGACGGAAGCATCGGAAGAGTTGAAAAAACTTTCTTCACTCAAATGCCTTTCTCTTTGACTACAAAAATTCCTACAGAAGTTGTAACACAGGATATCGTTTCAATTCCTCTTACGCTGAAAAATAATACTTCGGCTTCTGTAACAGGATTGCTGGATATAAAAGCACCGAAAGGGCTGGAGTTAATCACAAACATTGCGCAATTGCAAACTCTTCCTGCCGGAAAAGCAAAAACAATTTATCTGGAATACAGAGTGAAAGAAGAAATCTCTGAAGGAAATTTTGAGATCGGTTTCAAAGCCTGCGGAATGAAAGACGCGTTCGCGCAGAATCTGAAAGTAGTTCCCAAAGGATTCCCGGTGACCGCCTCTTTCTCCGGAGACAAAGGCGAATCAGAATATGAAGTTGATTTGAGAAATGTTGTTAAAGGTTCCATCAAAGTAAAACTGACCGCGTTCCCTTCTGTAGTGAGCGATTTGCTCACAGGCGTAGATGGAATTCTCCGTGAACCGGGCGGATGTTTCGAACAAACTTCTATGAGCAGTTATCCGAACGCAATGGTGATGGATTATTTGAAAACTTCCGACACGAAAGACGAAAAACTTCTCGCATACGCTGGAGGAATGTTAGACCGCGGATACAAGCGCCTCACAACTTTTGAAACTTCTTCAAAAGGATTTGAGTGGTTCGGTAAAGCGCCCGGTCACGAAGGACTGACTGCTTTCGGATTAATGCAGTTCAACGATCTGAAAAAAGTATATGAGGGCGTTGACCAGAAAATGATTGACCGCACCGCAAATTGGATTATGAGTCAGAAAGATGGCAAAGGCGGATTCAAGCGCAATTCATACGCGCTTCATGCATTCGGACAAATCAGTGAGGATGTGATGAACGGATATATTGTCTATGCGCTTGCAGAAGGCGGATACACTGATATCAAGAAAGAAGCAGAGTCTTCTTACGAAACTGCGATGAAGAACAAAGACCCGTATCAGTTGGCGATGAGTGCAAACGCACTTTATAAATTGAAAGACGCGCGCGCAGACAAAGCAATGAATGCACTTTTGGAAACACAGGATAAAGACGGTTCATTTAATGGAGCAACTCACTCTATCACTCATTCAACAGGACAATCTTTGAAAATTGAAACGACTTCACTCGCAATTATGGCGATGCTGAAAAATCCAAACCGCCCTACACAAGCAATTAATAAAGCAGTGGAATCACTTGTGAAAAGCAGAAGCGGTTACGGTTCGTTTGGAAATACACAAGGAACAGTTCTCGCGCTGAAAGCGTTGACAGAATTCGCGAAAGCAAACAAATCAACTCCTGAAGATGGTACAGTTGAATTTTATGTGGATGGAAAAAAAGTTGCGGAACACTCTTACAAAGCAGGAGAAAAAGATGCAATCGTGCTTGATGGTTTGGAACAATATATAAAGGAAGGGAAACACACGCTGAAAGTGAAATACGCGAATGCAAAAAATCCTCTGCCGCATTCAGTTGCTGTTAGCTGGAACACTTCGCTTCCGGAAAGTGCTGACGAATGCAAACTGGATTTAAATACCAAACTTGCAAGCAAGTCAGCAAATCAAGGAGAAACAATTCGTCTCACTGCAACGATTAAAAACAAAACTTCAGAAGGATTGCCAAGTCCAATAGCGATTATTGGAATTCCCGCGGGACTTTCTCTTCAGCCATGGCAGTTGAAAGAAATGCAGGAGAAAAATATGTTCGATTACTACGAAGTAATTGGAAGCAACCTCGTGCTCTACTACCGCGGAATGGGTCCGAAAGAAGAAAAGGTGATCAATCTTGATTTGAAAGCGGACATTCCCGGTGAATACGAAGCGCCTGCATCCTCTGCATACCTATATTATACGAACGAATACAAAACCTGGGATGCCGGTGGCAAGGTAGTTGTTAAAAAGCAAGCATAAACCCCGTCATTGGGAGCGAAGCGAAGCAATCTCACAGAAAAGATTCTTCGCTTCGCTCAGAATGACAAACAAAAAATAAAATGAAAAACTTTCTCATCATTACCACACTCACACTTCCAATAGGAATCTTCGCACAAGGACCAAATACGCATATTCAAATCAATCCGCCTGCGCAAGCGCAAAACATAAACTACTACGACCAGATCGATAATAATAATTCCCTGGGAAATGCTTCTAACGTAATCAACAATGATATAAATCCTATTCAGACAAACATCGCAATTCAACAACAGGTGAATATACCAGCGCAATCCGTTCCGCAATCAGGATGGAACCCTTTCGGTTCAGTTGAAAATAATAATGACAAACCCTGCACTGATTGCGATGAAGTGAAGCAGGCAATCAAAGCATCTCATGCTTCTTCTGGAAGCAGTTATCACAAAAAATCTTTCAGCATGAAAAAGAAACTCAGAATTTTTTCAGGAAGAATGAACATGAAGATGAAAAAGATTTTTGCAAAAAAATACAAAGCGAAAACTTCATACGCTATTTGCTTCAACTGGCATTAATGTTTTTGTCATGCTGTCCGATGGAAAACGGACTCCGTCTTTCAGCGGAGAGCGAAACGAATAATCTATAATCCACATTGCTTCGTTGATAAGTACGCAGGAGGTTTAGACCAAATGCCTCTTTATTTCGTCTAACATTGCAGGAATTACGACCAATTGACAAACTATTTTCGGGATTAATACGTTTAATCATTTATGAAATCTGCACTGAAATCATTTTTGTTTATTATTATCACCCTTAGCGTAGTCGAAGGATTATTTGCTCAAACGGCCGAATCACTTCCAAAAGATTCTTCTTCCTTCATATTTAATGATGACCCCATTGCTTCCATGCTCGATAGTTTGTCTCGTCTGAAATTTTTTGATAAGGTGTCTCTGCAAATCACACCCAACAAATATAACTTCCCGCTCGACTCTGTTCCAAATTATTCTGATTCCATTTATTCCGCACTGCTTTCAAAACTCGATGCTGAATCTCCCTTTGATTTAATTTACAACAATGCGGTGCACAGTTACATTGAAATGTATGCGGTGAGAAAACGCGGAATGGTTCAGCGTATGCTGGGAATGTCGCAGTTATATTTTCCGATGATTGAAGAAATTCTTGACAGAAAAAAAATTCCACTTGAGTTAAAATATCTTGCTATTGTTGAATCCGCTTTGAACCCGACAGCACGTTCACGCGCAGGCGCGATGGGTTTGTGGCAATTCATGTACGGAACAGGAAAAATGATGGGATTAAAAACTTCATCCTATGTGGACGAACGCTGCGATCCAATCAAATCAACCGAAGCCGCCTGCGACTACATACAATTTCTTTACGATATGTTTGGCGACTGGCAGATGGTACTTGCCGCATACAATGGTGGACCAGGCACAGTGAGCAAAGCCATCAGGCGTTCGGGAGGAAAAACAACATACTGGGAAATCCGTCCTTATCTTCCGAGAGAAACGCAGGGTTATGTTCCCGCTTTCATTGCAGTAAATTATGTGATGACTCATAGAGAAGAGCATAATTTATATCCTGCGATTCCGCGAATGACGTATGCAGATGTGGACACGCTGAACATTAAGCAAGAACTTTCCTTCCAGCAAATCGCGAAAGCACTGAACATGTCGGTGGAAGAAATTCAATTTCTGAATCCCTGCTACAAGCGATGCACTGTTCCGTATTCTGCAAGCGAATGTTATTCACTTTGTCTGCCTACAGAAAAAATTGGAAGTTTCATTGCTAACGAAGACAAAATTTATGAATACGCGAAAAAAGATTCTTTGATGCAGACGCTCGCTGTGCAGGAAGTAGCAAAGATTCACACGGTGAGAAAAGGAGAAATCATCAGCAAGATTGCAAAAAGATACGGATGCACACCCGAAGACATAAAAGCATGGAACCGTTTGAAGAGCGCAAAACTCCGCACAGGACAAAAACTCACGGTGTATATTCCTGTGAAGGGAAATTCTGCGACTGCTTCTTCAAAAACAAATACTGCCTCCGCGGATACATCATCTGTTTCAAAAGGGAAATCAGTAGTTTCTGCCGATGCAACAAAAACTTCTCTGCCTGCAAATTCAAAATTCAGATATGTAACAGTACAGAAGGGGGATTCACTCTGGAGCATTTCACAGGAAAACAACGTGAGCGTTGACCAAATCAAGCAGTGGAATAATCTTGATGGCGGAAAAATTATTCCGGGACAGAAAATAAAAATCCTTATCACAGGATAACGTCATTGCGAGTCCCGATTTTTATCGGAACAAAGTAATCTTCCAAAATATTTTCAAATATTTTTCTTCCAAAAGTTTTTTCGTGTTCGTTTCCTCTTGAAAAGATTTCACAAAGTTTCTTTGATTTTTTTGCTAGTGTGTCAAAGAATAAATATTTTTGCTGAATTAATTTTTGAAAAACAATTTTGCAATGAGCACAACGACAAAATCTTCTGTAGAAACACTGGCTGTAAAACCTGGCAAGACAAAAAATTCCATTTCAACTTTCATTGAAACACATTACCGCCATTTCAATGCCGCAACGGTGGTGGATGCTTCCAAAGCATATAAAGAACACATGGAGGCAGGAGGAAAAATGATGATTACGCTTGCCGGTGCTATGAGCACTGCAGAGATTGGCGTTTCTCTCGCTGAAATGATTCGCAATGATATGGTTCAGATTATTTCCTGCACAGGAGCAAATCTAGAAGAAGATGTTTTTAATCTCGTTGCTCACGACCATTACAAGCGCATTCCAAACTACCGCGACTTAAGTCCGCAGGATGAATGGGCACTTTTTGAAAAAGGATTCAACCGCGTTACCGACACCTGCATTCCTGAAGAAGAAGCCATGCGCAGAATCGAACGCAAGTTGATTACTCTCTGGAAAAAAGCGCAGGAGAAAGGAGAAAGATATTTGCCGCATGAATATTTTTACCAGTTGTTGCTGAGCGGTGAACTTATACCTTTGTACCAAATTGATCCCAAAGACTCTTGGCTGCTTGCCGCTGCTGAAAAAAATCTTCCGATTGTTTGTCCCGGATGGGAAGACTCCACCCTCGGAAATGTTTTTGCATCCTATTGCTTATCCGGTGAACTCAAACCAACCATCATGAAATCAGGAATTGAATACATGATGTTGCTTGCCGATTGGTATCCGAAAAACTGCGGAGGAAAAGGCGTTGGCTTTTATCAGATTGGCGGAGGCATTGCCGGAGATTTTCCGATCTGCGTTGTGCCAATGCTCATACAAGACATGAAAATTAAGAACACTCCCTTCTGGTCTTACTTCTGCCAGATTTCTGATTCCACTACAAGTTATGGTTCTTATTCAGGTGCTGTACCGAATGAAAAAATTACCTGGGGGAAATTGAACCCCGATACTCCTCGCTTCGTGATTGAATCAGACGCGAGTATTGTGGCTCCGCTGATGTTTGCGTATATTCTCGGCTGGTAAAAATATTTTTTGAAAATATTCTCGCTTCGTTTTCGTTTCTATATTATGATTCCCAGAATTATATATTTCATTTTTATCCTTTCCCTGTTTATTGGGGTTTCTTCTTGCAGAGTCCGAAAAGAGTACATCGAAAAAAACGGACTTCATTCAGATAAAAAACCCAGTGAATTGGCAAAGGATTTAGGCAATCTTTCTAAAAAACAGAAAAGAGCGTATAAAAGACAGTTGCGCAGAACCTACAAAGCCATCAAGAAAAGAAACATGAAAAAAATAAAAGGAGAATATTTTGATAAGTAAGTTTGATTATGGAGCGCTTTTATAATACACGGCTCCTTTCCACAATCTGTTACGATAGTTATTGGGATTAAAAAGTTGATAAAAATGGGTGTGGGATGCAACCATCCATTACCTTTGTAACATCTTTGCTATAGTAACGTAGAACCTCATCAATTCAATAAATAACTGTGGACTTGAAAAGAATATTTCTACACCTCGTTTTTTCTCTCCTATTCATTTTTAGCGCATTTGCCGGTGAGCGCTTTTGGGTAGGCTGTTCGGGGAATTGGAATGATACCAAACATTGGTCTGAAAAAAGTGGAGGAACTCCTGGAGCATCTGTTCCCACATCAACTGATGATGTAACTTTTGACAGTAAGTCCTTTTCGCAAGACGGACAGCAGGTAATCATTGATGCAGATGCCGAATGCAGGAACATGACATGGAAAAACATTATTACTCTTCCTGTTCTTGCTGGTGATGCAAAAAGTTCTCTTTATATTTACGGCTCTCTTTCTTTCGCCCCCGAAATGACGAATGATTTCAAGGGGCAGATTGTTTTTAATTCCACACAAACAGGCAATACCATTTTTTCCGCCAATCAGATTTTTCATGGATCTGTTGTTTTTGATAGGGAAAATGGAGAATGGAAACTACTGGACGATATCAGAACCAGCGGTGAAGCATCTATTTATTTAATCAGAGGAACATTAAACACAAACAGTAAAAATATTCTTTGCCAATCCTTTATCGGCTCAGGGGATAAGAATCGCTCACTGATTTTAGGAAGTTCGAAAATCATTGTCCGAACATTGTGGGATTTCAGCACCACTGCAAATCTCTTTTTTGACGCAGGAAAATCAAACATCCTCTTGCCGAAAGAGAAAAATGATAACACATTTATTCCTGGCAACCTGAAATATAATGACATATCGATTGCTTCAGGCAACTGCGTTCCATCCGGAAACCCTTGCGCTTTCTTCACCATAACACTTACAATGACTCCGGATAGTTGCAATGGTCCTCCGTGTAACGGAACTGCCACTGGTACAATCTCAGGTGGCACAGGTCCTTTCACTTACAACTGGCTGCCCAGCGGACAGACAACAACAACAGCAACCGGACTTTGTGCAGGAACTCCAAGTCTTGAGGTTATCGATGGTTTGGGCAACATCTGCGATTGTTTTATTACAGTGATTGAACCTCCTGTGCTCAATGCCAACATTACCCCTCCCGCTCCTGTTACTTCTTGTTTTGGCGTTTGCGATGGGTCCGCTACCGCAAGTGGTGTCGGAGGAGTGTCGCCATATACTTATTCATGGAACACTGTTCCAGTTCAAACAACTCCCTTAGGAACGGGATTATGTGCAGGTACAAATACAGTAACTGTTACTGACAGTTATGGCTGCATTAAAATAAAAACTTTCGTTGTGGGGCAGCCGGCTTCATTAGTGGCAAATGGTTCTTCTACCACCATCGCGTGTTTTGGAAATTGTACAGGGAGCGCCTGTGTTGCACCAACGGGAGGAACTGCTCCTTATACATATTTATGGTCACCAAGCAGCGCAACCACTTCCTGCCTCACTGGGCTTTGTGTCACGCCTGTATTAACTTGTACCGTTACCGATGCAAGTGGATGCATTGCTGTTTATTCCACAAGCATTACAGAGCCGCCTGCCCTTACTGTGACTGTTACCAGCACTAATGTTTCCTGTAATTCGGCTTGTGACGGAACGGCAACAGCAACCGTATCGGGTGGAGTGCCTTCTTATACTTATTCATGGACTGGCGGGTGTGTTACTTCCGCCTGCACCGGATTATGCGCGGGCAATTATACTTTAACGGTTACCGATGCCAACGGATGCACTATTACTGCAACTGTCAGTATTACCCAACCGCCTGCATTAACACTCGCTTTAAGTAAAACTGATGTATCTTGTTTTGGTCAATGCGATGGAAGCGTAACCGCCACAGCAGGAGGCGGAGCAACACCATACACTTATGCGTGGTCGAATGGATGTATAACTTCCGCCTGTACCGGGCTTTGTGCAGGAACTTATTCCATCACCGTTACAGATTTCAATGGCTGTACAATCACAGGAACCATCACGGTTACCGAACCGCCATTGCTCGTAGTTACTATGTCAACAACAAGTGTTACTTGCAACGGTTTGTGCAATGGAAGCGTTACGGCAACAGTTGCAGGAGGGACAACCCCATACACTTATGCATGGTCAAATGGATGTATAACTTCCGCCTGTACCGGGCTTTGCGCGGGAACTTATTCCATTACTGTAACTGATAACAATGGATGTATTGCCACAGGAACAATAACGGTAAACCAACCTGCACCGCTGCTTCCAAATTTATCTATGACCCCTGCATTATGTAATGGCATCTGCGATGGCACTGTTACTTCATCGGCAACAGGAGGCACTCCACCTTATACATATACATGGTCAAACGGCTGCACCACTTCTACATGTTCTGGCTTATGCGCGGGAACTTATACGCTCACACTACAAGATTTCAATGGATGTACTGCCACAGGTACTATAACAGTTACACAGCCCTTTGTTCTTTCCGCTTCCATAGTTGCTGCGCCAAATCCATTAAACTGCAATGGTGACTGCAATGGAACAGCCGTTGTATCAGTAAGCGGAGGAAGTGCACCATTTACTTATCTGTGGAGTACCGGCCCCACCGCTACCACTGCTTCCATAACAGGGCTTTGTTCGGGAAGTTATTCGGTAACTGTAACAGATGCCAATGGATGCACGGCAAGTGCCAGCGTACTTTTTCTTCAACCGACTCCTTTAACAGTGGTCGTTTCTGCTTCTAATCCTTCCTGTAATGGTGCCTCCAATGGTTCATTATGCGCAATTGCAGGGGGAGGAACTCCGGGTTATACTTTTTTATGGCAGCCAGTCAGTCAAACCACTGCATGCATTACCGGGCTTGGCGCAGGAACTTATACCCTTACAGTAACCGACAGCAAGGGATGTATTTTTACAAGCATAGATACATTAGTCGCACCGTTAATCTTAAACGCCAATGCGGTTGTTGTAAATAATGTTTCATGTGCTGGTCCATTGTGTGATGGCTCTGCAAGTTCAACTCCAGCAGGGGGGACTTCTCCTTACACATTTTTATGGTCAAACGGACAAACTACCAGCACTGCCACCGGATTATGCGCAGGAAGTTTCACTGTTACAGTAACGGACGCAAACGGATGTTTTGACATAAACATAATCAGCATTACTCAACCAATCGTTCTTTCGTCTTCCATATCTTCTACCACATCAAGTTGTACATTATGCACCGGAATCGCAACAGTAACAACATCTGGCGGAACAACTCCCTACACATTCTTGTGGTGCGATGGACAAACAACTTCTGCGGCTGTAGGATTATGCATCGGAACTTGCAGTGTTACTGTGACGGATGCAAACGGATGCACAAATACGCTGACAGCAACCATAAACCCTGTCGTTACTCTTTCTGTTACTGTTTCCAACACGAGCGTGGGTTGTTTCGGCTCCTGCGATGGAATTGCAACCGCAAATCCATCTGGCGGAGGCGCTCCTTATACTTATCAGTGGAATGCTCCTATTCAAACTACCCAATCTGCAACAGGACTGTGTGCTGGAACTTATACTATAACTGTGGCTGATATTAACGGATGTATTGCTACCAACATTGTTTCTTTCACCAATCCTCCTGCTCTTACAACTACTGTGAGCAGCACAACTGCATCCTGCGGAATTTGCAACGGAACGGCTTCTGTTTCATCTGGCGGAGGAACTGGCTCATATACTTATTCATGGAATATTTTCCCGGCTCAAACCACATCAACAGCCACCGGATTATGTGCAGGAACTTATTCCGTGACTGTGAACGATTCGAACAACTGCACAACAACAAATACTGTTTCAGTTGGCAGTATCCCGGCTATAAGTGACAATCCATCCATAACTCTTGCTACTTGCGGTGGAAGTGACGGAGCAATTTGCGTTTCTCCTTCTGGCGGAACTCCGGGCTATACGTATTTGTGGTCGCCTGGCGGTTCAACCACTGCCTGCATTACCGGTCTTGCCGCAGGAATTGATACTGTAATTATTACCGATGCCGCTGGATGCTCTGATACTTTTGCGATTGCTGTAGGCAACATAGGCGCACCAACTTATACAGTCAATTCACAAATCAATCCATCCTGCACCCTTTCATGTAACGGATTTATTTCTATCTCGGCATCAAGCGCCTTTCCACCTATTGATTTTCTGTGGAATCCCGGAGGACAAACCACCACATCTGTTGCTGGACTTTGCGCGGGAACGTATATCATTCAGATAACAGATGCCGTTCCTTGCACAACTTTTGCTTCTATTACGCTAACAGATCCTCCCCAGATGAGTTCTAATCCAAGTATTACAAATGTTACTTGCAATGGCGGAAACAACGGAAGCATCTGCTTGTCCCCTTCAGGAGGAATTGCACCTTATACATTTACGTGGAGCAACGGACAGTCAACTTCTTGCGCCACAGGATTAACTGCCGGAACCTACACAGTAATTCTTGCCGATGCAAGTGGCTGTGATGACACTGTTTTAATTCCTGTTACTGAACCAGCCGCGCTGTCTGTTACTATTACTTCCACCAACGTTACCTGTAATGGCAACTGCGATGGAACAGCAATGGCAACTGTAACAGGCGGAACACCTTTATATGCTTATTTATGGAGCACGGGCGCACCTATTCCTCCTATTGTTTTATTGTGCCCAAACATATACACCATTACAGTTACCGATGCGAATGGGTGCACTGCCACTGCAAGCGTTACGATAACAGAACCCGCTGCACTTACTACCACCATTACTTCAACAAATATCACCTGTAATTCCCTTTGCGATGGAACCGCAACTCTCAATGTGGCTGGTGGAACACTTGCATACACATTTTCCTGGAATGATCCGGGCAGCCAAACCACACAAACCGCAACCGGGCTTTGTGCTGGAAACTATGTGGGAACTGTGACCGATGCAAATGGATGCACTTCCTCGCAAAGTGTAACCATTACGGAGCCGGCAGTTCTTTCTGTAACCGTTACCACCACCAATACAAGTTGCTTTAGCGGATGTGATGGAACCGCAACAGCAAGCGTAAGCGGTGGAACAGCGCCTTACACTTACTCATGGAACCCCAGCGCGCAGACAACAACTTCCGCCACAGGATTATGTGCGGGTTCCTATACGCTTGACGTGACGGATGCAAACGGATGCATTACCTCAAATTTATTTTCCATAACAGAACCCACCCAACTTCAGCCAGGCATTACAAACACTTCTCCCTCCTGCTTTGGCGGATGCGATGGAACAGCAACATCTTCTCCTATCGGAGGAACGCCTCCTTATACTTTTCTCTGGAGCAATGGGCAAACAACTTCTACCGCAACCGGACTTTGCGCAGGAACTCATACGCTGATATTGAGCGATGCAAATGGATGTTCTGATACTACAACTACATTAATTGTTGCACCCACTCCAGTCACGCAATCCAATGGCGTTGCAGACGCTACCTGCCTGATTTGCAATGGAAGCATCACAGTAATTCCTTCAGGCGGAACACCTCCTTATACTTTCTTCTGGAGCAATGGGCAAACCACCGGAACAATCACCGGACTTTGCGCGGAAATTTATATTGATACGGTGATGGATGCAAACGGATGCATAAGTGTTGACACCATTATAGTAAACAATACTACAGGACCTGTGATTACGGTAAGCAGCACAAATGTTACTTGCGCTGGCGCATGTGATGGAACTGGTACAGTTACCTCCGCAACAGGCGATGGTCCGCCATGGATTTATTTATGGTTCCCGACTAACCAAACTACTGTATCAGCAACCGGGCTTTGCCCCCTTCAACATATTGTTAGCGTAACCGATACAAATGGGTGCATGAGCAGTACTCCAATTAATATTACTGAACCAGCGCCACTGGCATCCAACCCAACAATAACCAATGCAACCTGTTTTGGTATATGCGATGGAAACATAACGTTGAATCCCACAGGTGGAACCGGAGCATATACTTTCAATTGGGCGGGCGGGCAAACCACATCGTCTATTTCCGCCCAATGCGCAGGAAATTATACTGTGATCATTACCGATGCGAACGGATGCGTTCTCACCACAACACTGACCAT